>Ga0098058_1000601_pt1 | contig 11888 bp, 7 predicted proteins | sample 19_taG_FD_75061 | JGI IMG/M metagenome (GOLD analysis project Ga0098058, IMG submission 75061) | Marine viral communities from the Subarctic Pacific Ocean - 19_ETSP_OMZ_AT15317 metaG | ecosystem: Environmental > Aquatic > Marine > Oceanic | place: Pacific Ocean | collected 2015-01-19 | reverse complement strand
CTAGACACGTAATGCAGGCTAGCTTATGGCTAACAGTAAGAACATGTGAAAATATCTCATTAAAGATTGCTGATTCTCTACAATATCCTTTAACTTTAAACTCTCTTAAAAGTTCTATATCTACTTATAATGTAGCTACTTTAGCAGAGATACAGAATTTACCTTTACATGATTTTGGAATTTATTTAGAACTTGAACCAGAAGAAGAGGAGAAGGCATTGCTTGAGCAGAATATTCAAATGGCCTTACAACAAGGTGGTATAGATTTAGAAGACGCTATTGATATTCGTCAAATAAATAATCTTAAACTAGCCAATGATGTATTAAAACAAGCTAGAAAGAAAAAACAAAAAGCTCAACAACAGCATGAAATGCAAGTAGCTCAGGCTGCTGAACAAGCTAAAGTGGCAGCTGACCAAGCTAGGGCACAAGCTGAAATGCAAAAGCAACAAGCATTAACAGCATCTGAAGTTCAATTTGAACAAGCTAAAGCTCAAATGGAAATTCAAAAATTACAAACAGCTTCTCAGATTAAACAACAAGAAATGGAAATTCAACATCAATACGATATGGAATTAAAACGAATGGAAGTTGAAGCAATGAAACAGAAAGAAGCGTTAATCGAAGATCGTAAAGATAAAAGAACTCAAATGGAAGGTACGCAACAAAGCGAAATGATTGATCAAAGGAACAATGATTTAATGCCTATCGACTTTGAAAATAAACAAAGTATGTAAATACTTATTAATTAATTTTATATTATTATATTATGTCAAAAACAGAAACAACTAAACCTGAAGTAGCCCCAGAAGCTAAATCAGAAGGTGGAGATATGAAAATCAAATCTAAACCTAAAAAATTTAAAACAACAGATAAACCTTTTAAAGTTGATTTGTCTAAAGTAGATACCTCGTTAGAGGCTAATGCTAAGGTAGAAGAACCAATAAAAGTAGATTTAACTAAAACAGAAGAAGACAATGCCATTCCAATCGGAGAAACAGAGACGGTGGATGTGGGCGAACGAACCGGAGATGGCGAAAAGGTGGACACTGGAGGAGACAAATCCGACGAAGAGTCCAGCTCGCCTATTGAAGAAATTCAAGAGATGGCCGAAGAGCCGATACCAGCAGAACAAACAATCATAGATGAAGTATCACCTAATACTTCTAACTTACCAGAGAATATTGAAAAACTGGTAGAATTTATGAATGAAACTGGAGGGACAGTCCAAGATTACGTAAGATTAAATGCAGATTATTCTGACGTAAATGAAGATGTTTTATTAAAAGAATATTATAAAAATACTAAACCGCATCTAAATAGCGAAGAAGTTGATTTCATTATGGAAGAAACTTTTAGTTATGATACGGAGGTTGACGAAGAGCGAGACGTCAAAAAGAAAAAACTCGCTAAAAAAGAAGCGGTTGCAGAAGCACGTAGTCACTTAGAAGGCTTAAAGCAAAAATATTACGACGAAATCAAGTTGAGGCCCGGCGTAACGCAAGAGCAAAAAAAAGCTACAGACTTTTTTAACCGTTATAATGATGAACAAAAAATAGCTGAGCAAAAGCACTCCAAATTTATCAACAATACTAAACAACTTTTTTCTAATGAATTCAAAGGTTTTGATTTCGAAGTTGGTGAAAAGAAATTTAGATATGGTGTTAAAGACCCAGGTGCAGTTGCTGAAAATCAATCTAATTTAAATAACTTCGTCGAGAGGTTCTTGGATAAAGAAGGTAATGTTAAAGATACGAAAGGTTATCATAAAGCTATGTACGCTGCTCAAAATGTAGATAAAATAGTAAATCATTTTTACGAACAAGGGAAAACTGATGGAATAAAAACTGTAGTTGATGGATCAAAAAATCCAGACACTGGAGTTCGCCAAACACAAGGTGATATTTTCGTTGGGGGTCTTAAAGTTCGAGCTATAGACGGAGTAGATAGTTCAAAATTGAAAATCAAACGTAAATTTAACAATTAAAATTAAACAATTATGGGTGTATTAAGTCCTCAATTTGGAAGTCTAATACCTACTGCTCAGCCAGTTACTTTAAGTTCTAACTACTTAAATTTTAACGACGCTGGTGGTAATGACTTCTCACAACAATATCTACCAGAAATTTATGAAGCTGAGGTAGAACGTTATGGAAACAGAACGGTAGGCGGCTTCTTAAGAATGGTCGGTGCAGAGATGCCAATGATGTCAGATCAAGTAGTTTGGTCAGAACAAAACAGATTACATATATCATATGATAACTGTACTGTTCAAGCGACAGGTGGTGCTCAAACTGGTCATAGAATTACTATTGCAAATCAAAACGGTACTACTGTACAAAACGTTATTGCTATAAACGATACTATCGTGGTTATGGATCCTGCGGATCCTGCGTTTACTGTGAAAGCCATTGTATATGGTGTTGCTGCTACTACTATAGATGCACAACCTTATACAAGAGCTGCGGTTAACGACGTTGACTTAGCAAGAACTGGATGTAAAGTATTCGTTTACGGTTCTGAATTTGCAAAAGGTGTAAGTGGTACAGGAGATGGTACTAATGCTATTCCTGCTATCGAGCCACAATTATCAACTTTTAGTAACAAACCAATTATAATCAGAAACAGATACGCTGTTAGTGGATCTGATACTGCACAAATCGGTTGGGTTGAAGTTGCTGGAGAAGATGGTACGAGTGGTTATCTTTGGTATTTAAAAGCTGAAGGTGAAACTAGAATGAGATTTGAAGATTATCTAGAAATGGCAATGATTGAAGGTGAACTTGCTTCATCTAATGCAATCGCTGCTAGTTTTAATACTGTTGGTTTAACACAGTTTGTTAATCAATCAACTGCCGGTACAATTGGTACTGAAGGTTTATTTGCTGCGATTAACAATGGTGGTAATGTACTTTCAGGGTATGCTGGAACTCTTCAGGATTTCGATTCTGTATTACAGTTATTAGACAGTCAAGGAGCTATTGAAGAAAATATGCTTTTCTTAGACAGAAAAACTGAGTTATTATTTGATAACATGTTAGCACAACAAAACTCTTACGGAGCTGGTGGTACATCTTATGGTGTATTCGAAAACTCTGAAGACATGGCGCTTAACTTAGGTTTCTCTGGTTTTAGAAGAGGTTCATATGACTTCTATAAAACTTCTTGGAAATATCTAAATGATGCTTCTTTAAGAGGTGGTTCAACTAACTTTGTTAATGGTGACAACATTGATGGTGTATTAGTACCAGCTGGTACTTCTACAGTATACGATCAGTTACTTGGAACAAACATTAGGAGACCTTTCTTACATGTAAGATATAGAGCTTCTCAAGCAGATGATAGAAGAATGAAGTCTTGGCTAACTGGTTCAGTTGGTGGAGCACATACTTCTGCTCTTGATGCTATGGAGGTTAACTTCTTATCAGAAAGATGTCTATGTACTCAAGCTAGAAATAACTTCGTATTATTTACAGCTTAATTATTTTTATAAGGTAAGGGCGCTTCGGCGCCCAATACCTTTAACTATTAAATTATATTATATTATGTCAAAAGAAAATAAAGAAGTCTCAGCTAAAAAAAGCTGGGAAATAAAAGATAGAACATATGTTATTAGGGGAGATAAAAACCCTTTAACATATACCATAAAATCAAGACATACAGAGAAATATCCTCTGTTATATTTTGATACAAAAAGTAATACTCAAAGAGCATTAAGATATGCAACTAATCAATCTTCACCATTTGTAGATGAACAAAAAGGAGAAGTTACTTTAAAGCATATTGTTTTTAGAGACGGGGCCTTAACAGTTCCAAAACAAGAACAAGCTTTACAAAAATTACTTTCTTTATATCATCCTGATAGGGATAAAAGATACAAAGAATTAATGCCAGTAAAACAAGCAGAAGATGAAACAAGTGTTATTGAACGGGAAATTGATGCATTACTTATGGCTAGAGAAATGGAAATTGATCAAGCTGAAGCAATAATGAGAACAGAAATTGGATCAACAGTTGATCAATTCAGTTCCAAAGAGCTTAAGAGAGATTTACTTAAATTTGCTAAAGAAAAACCACATTTGTTTATTGAATTAGCAAAAGATGATAATGTACAACTTAGAAACTTCGGTATTAAAGCTACAGAGGCAGGTCTTTTACATTTAGCACCGGACCAAAGAAGCTTTAAATCAGGGGCTACTAAGAAAAAGTTATTTAGTGTTCCATTTGATGAAAACCCATACTCAGCTTTAGCTGCATGGTTTAAAACAGATGAAGGGGTAGAAATGTATAAAGCTCTTTCTAAAAAACTTAAGTAAAATAAATAAGGGCGGTTAACGCCGCCTTTATTATAAATAATATACTAGAATGGCAATAAACGTAGATACAGTTTATAAAACTGTTTTGTTAATCCTTAACCAACAACAAAGAGGATATATGACACCTGATGAATTTAACAAAGTCGCAACACAGGTTCAATTAAATATATTCGAGAAATACGAAGACGATCTAAATCAACAGTATCGTATGCCACAAAATGATACGGAGTATGCAAACCGTGTCAAAAATATTGAAGAAAATTTACAATTCTTCCAAAGGACAGGCGCTACAGCCGGTACAAACCCTTTTACATTAACTCCTACTGATATATATAGATTAGGAACTGTTTTCTATAAAGGTTCTGAACTAACTCAATATGCACAAAGAAATGAAGTAACCCAATTATTACTTTCTCCACTTACTCAACCCACAACAACTTTTCCGATATACTTATACGAGAATAATAACTTATATGTATATCCTACAAGTATAGTAACAGCTACAGATATTACTTTTTCATACTTAAAGACACCTGCTGATATAGTATGGGATTATACTCAAGGCTCTTTAGGACAATTTGTATTTAATGCTGGAGGTAATACTCAAGATTTTGAGCTAAATGTATCAGAACAAACAAATGTTATTACAAGAATATTAGCTTACGCTGGGGTAATAATAAATGATCCTAATATAGTACAAATAGCAGGAGCAGAAATACAAGAAGAAGATCAAAATTCAAAAACATAAGATATGCCTAGACCAGACGGAGGATTAATCCGAGAAACTAATTTACAATATTACGCAGGCGCGCAGATTATTTATACATCAGTACAAACGCAAGTTTTTACATTTACGTTTAATACTAAGTTGTCTATGGGTAGTGCTTCTAGTTGGAACCCTACTGATGCAGATTATCCATTAAATAATTTTAAAATATATACTAGCCCTAATGGATTAAGTAACTGGACTGAGTATGTTACTACATACGTATTAACTTTTAGCGGAGATGGTGCACAAACAAATAGTATTATAACTCTTGGGTTAAATCAAAGTGTAGGAACTTATGTTAAAGTTCAATTAAAAGAGGGTGCAGTACAAAATAATTATGGGGGATATGAATATGTTTCTATAAAAGATATTGTAAATAACTTTATAGTAGGTTATGTAGGTCAAGATAAATTAATACCGAGAGTAAATAGAACAGATGTTGTTTTTCATGCTAAAAGAGGTTTACAGGAATTTAGTTATGATACACTGAAAAGTATTAAGTCACAAGAATTAAATATTCCAGAAAGTCTTTCAGTAATTATACCACAGGATTATGTTAATTATGTTAAGCTTTCGTGGATAAGTGGGGATGGGGTTAAACATACTATCTATCCTACTCAATTAACTAGTAGTCCATGGGAAGCGCCAGTACAAGATGCACAGGGGAATATAACTCAAGATAATTTCGGGGATAATATAGATGGTACTTCCTTAACTAATAGTCGTTGGCAAGCATCCAACCCTAATAATATAACTGGTCTTTATCCTACAGGATCAACTAACCCTTTGCTTTATATGTATGACTGGTGGGGTGAAGGAGGTTATGGTGGATTTTATGGTCAAAGATATGGCGGCGATCCAGTTAATATGCAGATGAATGGCTGGTTTAATATAGACGAAAAAAGAGGGACATTTAATTTCTCTAGTGATTTATCAGGAAAATTAATAATACTTGAATATGTTTCTGATGGATTAGCTTATGATGAAGATACAAAAGTACCGAAAATGGCTGAAGAAGCCATGTATCAACATTTATTATATAGTATAATGTCTACTAGAAGAGATACGGTTCAAATAGCGCCACAATATAAAAGACAAAGATATGCTGCATTAAGAAATGCAAAAATAAGATTATCTAATATCAAACTAGATGAAATTGTGCAAGTTATGCGTAATAAATCTAAATGGATAAAACACTAAAGTATGCCAGAAATAAAGAATAATTTTCTCAAGGGGAGAATGAATCAAGATAGTGACTCTCGTATTTTGCAGGCAGGCGAATATCGAGAAGCTATTAATTTAATGATTAGTAGATCAGAAGGTTCAACCGTGGGGGAATTTGAAAATTTATTAGGTAATACTTCTATAAGCTTATTAGGAACTAATAATGAAGTTGTAATTGGACATTATGTTAACGAAACAACTAATAAAGTTTATCTTTTTGCGACTGATTATAATAATGTTAATGGAGATAGAAGTACTACTGGTGAAAATTATATATATGAATTAGATTTATTTGCCCCATATACTAAAAAAGTTTTAGCTACAGGCGGCTTTTTAAATTTTAATCAATCTTTCCCTATAACTGGGGTTAATTTAGTTGAAAATTTATTGTTTTGGACTGATAATAATAATCAACCTAGAAAAATTAACATTACCCTAGCTAATCCAACTAATGTTGGAGTTCCCACACACTACACCACTGAAGATCAAATATCTGTAGCTAAATATGCTCCATGCGAGCCTATTTATTTAATAGATAGAGTTCTTACAAGATTTGATGGAGCTGTTAATAATTCTACTGATATAACAGTAGATGATGCTACTGATGTAAAAATTGGGGATCTTATAACCCCTTATGATGCTAATATCACCACTGAGCCTGAATGGAGTAGTTATGTGTATGTAATAAAAATAGATAGTAATGATTTAGTTTTGTCTAAAGCAATAACTGTAGACGATGGAAGAAAAGTAATATTTGAAAGACCAACCGCGACACAGAAAACAAAAATAACAATGTCTAATGGATATAGTGGAGCAGTTAATGGTACGCCACCAACTACCTCATCTTTTAAAATATTATATCCTTCAACAGAAATAGAGTATGATGGTAATACAACCGCAAAATACTCAGATATGTTACCAAAATTAGGAGATTTTATAACTGGACCTAATAAGACTATAGCAGATAATTTAACAGTAATTGCAGCTGCTGCAGATTATAATAGTGGTGGAGTAATGTGGACTATAACAACTTCGGCTGTACATGGGTTTGTAGACACTAATACAGTAACAATTAGTGCTAATCCAGATTATGATTCTTCTTGGAAAGGTGATCCTATATTTTTAGAAGATAAATTTATAAGATTTAGCTATAGGTTTAAATTTGAAGATAATGAATATTCTTTAATGGCTCCATTTACTCAACCAGTTTTTATTCCTAAACAATATAGTGAATTTGGCGGTGGTAAATTTCCCGAAGCTATAGATATGGATAATGCATATAAATCTACTATTGTTGCATGGTTTGAAAATAATATTCAAAATATTATTTTAAAGATTCCAATGCCAGAAAACACTGCAGCACTTAATATGACTAATCTTTTAATAACAGATTTAGATATTTTATATAAAGAATCTGATGCTAATGCAGTCAAGGTGTTAGACACTATCGATTTAATAAATTTCCCTACTGGTACTTTACCTTTTATGGAATTTTATGATGGACTCCATGGAACAGATACTAATGTATATTATTATAGTTATGATTACAACTCTAGTAAACCTTATAAAACTTTACCCTCTAACCAAACAGTAAGGGTGTATGATAAAGTACCTGTTAAAGCATTATCACAAGAAATAATAGGTAATAGGGTGGTGTATGGAAATTATGTTGATAAACACACAAGCCCAGCTCCTTTAAATTTTAGCGCAGAAATTGCTACAAAAAAACCGTATTATAATAATGTTGCACAATCCCCTTATCAAACATTAAAACAAAGCAGAACTTATCAAGTTGGTATTATATTAGCAGATAGATATGGCAGACAGTCGGATGTAATATTATCTGCATATGACGATGTAGCAGGACAGCAAGGTTCTACGGTATTTTCTCAATACAATACCTATTCTTATCAAGATAATAATCCTATTATAGATTGGGTGGGGGATGCTTTAAATGTACAGTTTAATACAGCTATTGGAACCGGTACTTCACAGGGAGAACCAGGGATATGGAATGCTACCACAAACCCTTTAGGATGGTATTCTTATAAAGTAGTTGTAAAACAACAAGAACAAGAATATTATAATGTATATTTACCAGGGTGGGTTAATGGCTTACCTGTTACAGAAAATAAAGATAGGAACCAAATTGCTTATTCAATTTTATTAAGTGATAATATTAATAAAGTGCCTAGGAATTTATCTGAAGTTGGCCCTACAGATAAAGAATATACAAGCAGTGAAAGACTTTATTTAAGAGTAAACAATCCTGATATTAATAATAAATCTAGCAATAGACCTTACGGGATACCCCAGGAAAATTCTCCTTGGAATAAACAATACTATCCTGGCTCACTTTCTCAAAAAGTAATGAGTATTGCTACAGTTAGAGATATGGAATTAACAGGAATTCCTTTTGTATCAAATGCCCCAGAGGGGCCTTACGGTCAAGTTGGAACTTTTGTAGATACAACTGTAACTCCTAATGTAACCGCCCCTAAAGCTATAGGGTCAATACCATGGGGGACTAGTCCTATAACACAACCATTTTATAATTCTGATTTAGATCCTTTTGCAATTAAAATTGATACAGTAGCTAATAGTGATACAGGGGGTTTAGCTTTAGTTATGCCAACTGTGCCAGGGGCAATTGGAGCGATATGCAATACAAGGGCGGCGGGCAGCGCGACTACAAATATAAAATCAGCGCAGCCATGTTTAAGTGTTGCAGAAACAAAGCCGGTTTTTAGTAGATTAGAGTTGTTTTATGAAACATCTTTGCAAGGAAAAATAAATACATTAAATAGCCTAATAAATTCTCAGTACGAAGGAATTACAAGTTTAAATAATAGCTCAGCTAATTTTGCAGAATCTTTAGCAGCTGCTGGACAAATAGGCACTAATATTGTTTTCAAAACAGGTGATGGAAATGATATAACTAATAATAGCTTATTTAGAGATGCAACTGGATCAGCGGTTGCTCCTAGAATATTAAGCGCTTATAGAGCTAATGACGTAAATCAAACAACAGATGTTAGTAATTTATTTCAATTTGTACATGATTCGGGTGCAGAATATCAATTAAAAAGCGCGGCATCAACTTGGTTTACTTATACAGCTTCTTCTGCAGATAACCCATCTAATGATATATATAATATAACTTTTGAAACTGTTTATACCCCAACTAATCCAGGGACAGATGATACTTATACAAACTACACTACCTATACAGCTACATTAACTAATGTTGCCCCAGCTATGACTGACTGTGATGATCCAACTGATATAACTATAGCAAGCACAATTATTAAAACGTTCACTGGCACAAATGGAACTAACGGAAGTAATAGCGCAACAAATAAAACATTAGGATTAGTATTCGATTTAGATCCTAGTAATGCAACTTCTATATTAAATGGATTTACAATGAGTTCTGAAGGAGTTTTAACAGCTAATAGTGGGACTTTAGTAGATCAAAGTACTTATACTATAAAACCTAGGTTAAGAGATGTAGATGGCGATGGCTTAGATGAATCCCCAGATTGTTCCATAACATTTACAGTCGGTACCCAACATGTTCCACAGGCAATATGTTATGGTAAATTAGATACTGATGTTGCTGTGTGTGCTCAAAGTTTTGAAGCATTTTTTGGCGCTAGCAATGCCACAACAAGCACAGGCACTTATGGGACTATAAGTGGTATATATTATCCTGGAAATGCTATACAATTTTATAATGTAAGAGCTAATGCAGCAGCAGGTTCAACTACAGGGGCTTTAACACAGGGTGTAATGTATATTAAACCTTATTTAACAACAGATGCAACAGGAAGTGTGACGTGCAATGTGAGTATACAATATAGGGCAGATGCTAATTCCTCTTGGACTCAAGCAGTAGACACTACAGACACAGTAATAAATAATCTTACTATATCTGCATCTAACAATGTCCCCGGTTTTATAGTTAAGAATTTTAATGTAGCAGGAGAATATAGAGTGTTTACCACTAATGTAAGCGGGGAAGGGTGCCCAGGCAATAATACTGCATTAGAGATAAGATTTGGAGACGCAACATATACTAACCAATGTACATTAGGACCATTGTAATAATTAATAAAAACAAGTAATAGTAATAATATGGCTTTAACATTAGAAGTTTCTTATTTTAACTCATACTACATGAAGAGATTGGCTGATGTTCCTGAGATAAGTGGGGGCGTTTTAACTGCTACTTGGAATGCGCCACAAACAGCGGATGCTGATAAAGATTGGTATATAGAAGAATCAAGAATAAGAGGGGGTTATAATAATACTAGTATTGACTATGGAGTTAAAGCTTATTTAGTAGAGGAAAATGATGAATCCCAAAGAAGAGGTAATTCTTTAATATATTCTGGGATATATAATTCTCGGACTGGTATAAACCAAACAAATCAATTTAGTGTTGGGGAATCTATAACACGGAGTGTAGATCCTATAGGGGGTAGTATACAAAAACTTTATGCTGAAGATACTAATTTAACTATCTTTCAAGAACGAAAAGTTAATATAGCTTTAATAGATAAAGATGCAATATATTCTGCTGAAGGGCAAGCAATGACTACTTCAGCGAATTTAGTCATAGGCCAAATAACCCCAATTGGAGGAAATTGGGGAATTGGAACTAATCCAGAATCATTTGCAGCATATGGTTATACAAAATATTTTGTAGATAAAAATAGAAATGCAGTATTAAAATTAGCTGGTGGACAAATACAAGAAATATCTAATGCATTTATGGTAGATTTCTTTAGAGATAAACTTTCTACAGTTACTAGTACAGGAGCTATTTTAGGAGCATATGATGTTTATAATCAAAACTATGTTTTATCTATACAACCAGATGCTAGGTATACAGAAATAGCCAATGATGGTACATATTATACATTAAGTTTTGATGAAAGATCTCAGGGTTGGACTAGTTTTTACAGTTATAAGCCAGAAGACATGTTTAGTTCTCAAGGGTATTTTTATACAACTAAAGATAATAATGATAATTCTAAAGTATATAAACACTATAGTAATCAAACTAGAAATAGTTTTTATGGAGGGACCCATCAATCATCTATTCAATTTGTATTTAATCCATCACCTAATCAAATAAAGACATTCCAAACTATAAACTATGAAGGTACTAATGGGTGGGAAGTTACTGCTCTACTATCAGATGAAACTGGTTTTGATGCCAGCAGTGGTAATTGGATTACACATGTAGATACAATCATAGAAGGAGCAGGAGCAAATGAGTATTCTAAAATCTATAGTTATGATGAAGGATTATATACTGAAAATAATATTCAGTATAGAGCAGGGTTTGATAGAAAACAAAATAAGTATATGGCAGTTATACCTAATAATACACAAACACCAATCGCAGGTGAAGTAATATTTGGTAATTCCATGACTGGGATAAAAGCCTATTATACGACAGTAACAATGAAAACAGATACTACTACAGATCCTAATGGATTAAAAGAATTATTTGCAGTAAGTAGTACATTTGTATAAATAAACACAACATTTAAAATAAATTAATTATG
>Ga0098058_1000599_pt1 | contig 11890 bp, 19 predicted proteins | sample 19_taG_FD_75061 | JGI IMG/M metagenome (GOLD analysis project Ga0098058, IMG submission 75061) | Marine viral communities from the Subarctic Pacific Ocean - 19_ETSP_OMZ_AT15317 metaG | ecosystem: Environmental > Aquatic > Marine > Oceanic | place: Pacific Ocean | collected 2015-01-19 | reverse complement strand
TCAGGTTCTATTATATTGACTTTACCCAAATCAAACTCAAAATTAGAAAGCATCATCTCTGCAAATTCTTGTTTTAAAGCAAGTCCATTGCCCTGATTTAAAGAAGCTGAACCAAATATGGTATATGTGCCATCTTGTTCAATAAAAACACTATCGTTATTTAAAGTTCTAAGTACATCTTGTCCGTGAGGATCATTGTTAAGCCATCTTATTGTAGTTTCATGGATAATCGTTTCAGCATCTTTCATAGTGAATTCAGGTAATGCTTTATAGCCTTTACCTGGACGCATAAAATTTGCATATCCTTCTTCTCGCAGAGACGCTTGTATTTCATCTTCTATTTCGTCTAATTCACTTAACATCTTTGGGTCAGGGTAATATACTTCCCCACTTTCTGATGTGACAGAATCAATATCCTGTAAATTCTGCCTGCGAATTACATTAATTAACGATGCAATACGAGCTATATTTTCTTCGTATGGAGTTGTCATTGCCTAAACTCGTTAAAATCAGAAGGATTAATTCCATGTTTTTTATAAACCTGATTTACTGGTGAGAAGGCGTCAGTTTGCCTTTCACTCATAATCGGAGGAATTTTATTCTTATCCGCATTTTGTTTAAGCAGATTGTATTCCTGAATAACAGCAAGAATTCCGTCTGTATATGCATTCTTCGATTTATTAGCCAAGGTTAATCCTATCTGGTGTAAATGTATTAGGTGTAAGCATTGAATTTATATCTGCCTCTCCACCACCAGGAATTGTCTGTGCCTGTTGTTCCTGCTGCGGATTCTCTGTAGGTAAGCTACCCATTCCCGGTATCTGGGGCTGCATGTTTTGCTGTCGCTGATTTATTTCCTGACCAACTTGCTGCTGGTTTTCCTGATCAACCAGTCCCATCTGTTGTGCCACAGTCTGTTCAATCTTCTCCCTTACTGAAGGAAGCTGTCTTATTGCGTCTTCAATAAGTCTTTGTTTGATTTCGGTACCACCTTCGTATCCAGCCTGATCATAATATGTCATTGAATCTATAAGACCAGCCTGAAATTCAGATAATGCCATTTGCCTTCTCTGCATCTCCATAACAGGATCGGAATGAGGAAACTGTACCTTCACATCGTATATATTGTGTATCTGGGAGCGTCTAAGTGTTTTACCATCAGCACCAATACCATTTCTAAGTTCAGAAACAGTATCAACAAGCTGCAATACTCTTCCACCAATAAGAGATGATACATGTTCTCGCTGGGCCTCAAGGGGACCAAATATCTTCATTCCGGCAGTGTTAAGTATTGCCTGCTGTCCTACGGTACCTACCCCCGGCTGTTTCATACCTGCCAGTGCAGATGTATAGGTTCCCATCTCAAGTGTCGTATCAGTACCAGCCCTGATATTTTGCGCCCACGAAGGAATATCAGGAGTCTGCATAACCCAGTAATCCTGTGGGTCTCCCTCCAGTATCCCCTCATTTGATATGGCTGCTGCCAGTGTCAATGGGTCTCGTGAGGTTCCCATAGGAGCAAATGCCTGTCTTAAAAGCATCTGGTGAAAAGCAGACAGTTCCTGTGTTCTTTTCCTGATTGTTTCCTTGTTAGGAGTCAATATACCCTGTGCAAGGTTGGCAGGGTCTCCTCCGGTATCACTCATATCCATTCCCCAACCAGAGAATGTGTGTACAAAAGGAACAAATCCCCATGTGTTTCTTTCCATCCATATAGGAGTAGCCGCCCTGGAGGTAGGAGAACCAAAACTTGCCTGTGGGTTAGCCACAAGCTTTACATGCCAGTAAGGTGTCCAGTAATCCCAGCATTCAACCTCATCCCACGGATCAAGCGAACCCATATCAAATATTTCAGAATACTTACGTCTCTGCCTCTTTTTTTTCATAACAGACTGCTCATGAAGTTCCTGTGCAGACATTTTAGATGCCTTGATAGCCATAGTAGGCGTCTTTTCTCTTGGGTTCATTAAAACAGTAGACGGATGCGGAACCCTTATACGTATAGGGTTAAATGATTTTCTCTGTGCCTTATATGTAGTAGTTGCAGCATCGTACCCTTCATCGTCTTCATAATCGGACCTTGTAGGTTCCGGTGGCCTGTCTTGAAGGCCAGAAAGGAGTGGCCCTTCAATAACAGCATAACCATGAGCGACAAGGTATTGTGCCATCATCTTCCAGGGCATTACTGTTTCCTGCCTTCCGGCACCATCCAGTACTGCTTTTAGTCCATTCTCAAGGTCAGTAGCATCAATCTTGTGCTGCTCTGTATCCCCTACAGGTTCCCTGTGTATACGGGGATCGAAATTCATCAGTGTAGATACGGCATGATCAACAAGATGAGTAGGGGTAGAGTCATAAAATACGGGCCTTCCCTGATAGTTCTGACTCCATACATTAAACCTTCTCTGGTAATACGCATCGTTATCACGGAATTCTGCGTGTGCCTTCCCCCACAATTCGCCCATCTTGGAGCGAAAGCGAACAATCTGTTCTTCATCAGGTCTTTCTCTAAGGTCAGCCATGTTATATCCCTATCCCAGTGCCGGTAGCGGTACTATATTGTGATTATTTATGATTCCTTTCTCACTTCTAACCATAAGGGCAACACCAAGTGCCATGACATAGTCGTCATGGGCGCCACCCATAGCCTGCGGTTTTTCCCCCGGTGCGGCAATGATAGTTGTAAACTCATCAAGGCCGTACTTATTGGGAATAGTTAACTGTCCCGCATTAAAAGTGGCCCGTAGTTCATCGAATAGTGTCATACGGCTCATCCTGTCCGTCTTCCACCCATGTTCCCTACGCATGTTTCTACCCCTTCCAACACGCCTCTTATATATCTTAGGGTAATTCTGATCCCTGGCTATAGTCAATACCGTGTCAGAGAAGTTATTCTCGATTCCCCAGTCAGGCTTATAGTATTCCTCAAGTAACCTCATTGAAGCCACGGAAAAATCCTCCGGCTGCAAGGTATTCGTTACCAGATCGGCTACTACGTAGCCTGTAATAGCATCAACTATTACAGTAACTGAGTAGTCCATACCCACCCCGGAGGCAACATCAGTTCCGGCAACATACCTTTTACCAGCACGATAGTCCTGATAGATACTGGCAGGGCCAACCTCTCTAAGTGGTTTAATACAATCGTCAGCCATGCCAGCGATAATATCCCGGTCAAAAATACTCTGCGCTCGTGGAGGTGCAAGCGCCTCAGTCTCATCACCGGGATACTCCTGTTCCATAAACTGTTCAGGACTCATTCCATGTAAATCTATAGAGGGAACGGTATCCTTAACACCCTCATACCACTTATCATCCCTTCCGGGTCTGGCACCCCAGGGTATGAATAACTTGTGCCACCCATTGTCAGGAGCGTTCCTGTAAAGCTCCTTAAATAACGTACTCATATGCCTCTTATTAGAGGTGGAACCCATAATCATCTGCCCACCAGCATCCACAGTAGGCTTTACAGCAGCATAGTTCTGCATATGGTACTCGTGAAAGTCAGCCTCGTCCTGTATAACCACAGACGCTGTCTCTGATCGCCCCGCATCCTCCGTAGAGGGTAGGGCGATTACCTTGGAGTCACGGTCCGGTATCCCTATCTCACTCCTTGAATCAGGAGATAAAGGAGCCTGCCAGTCATCTGGCAGATTCTTTAATATAAACCGAACCTTATCCAGCAAAGAAAAAGCTTCCGTCTGTCCCTTGGAAATCATAAGAACATTAGTACCGTGCTTAAACGTAAGTAACCACGCAGCATACGCAGCACTCGTCCACGAAAATCCCAACTGCCTTGCCTTCAGCACAGCTACAAGACGGTTATCTACAATGGACCTTGCGAGTCCCTCTATATAATCCCACTTCTGAAAGGGTACCGCCCCTCCTGACACCCCTGAATGTATCTGCGCCCTCTCAAGAATCTTCACGTAATCAAGGAAATCAACCTCCCTGTCACCAGGATCGTCAGTATAAGGAGCTATAAAGTTCCTACTTGCGAGTTCCCTTTCCAGTCTTCGGGCCGCCTCTTTCTTTACATCCTCTGTAGCAGAGACCATTAATCCTCTCCATGACACTCACAATTGCATGTACCCAGACCACAGTCACCATGGCCCCCATATACACATATAAGGGACTTCACTATTTAGGTCGCTTCATAGGCTTCTTTTTACCATATCCATACCCTTTAGGCATAACTTCCTCCTGTGTGGGAGTGCGGGATAACTATAGTAGTAAGCGTTTTAAAGGAGATATGAACCCCGCACTCTATATTAAAATACCCGACTTAACATCTTTTATCAACTGCCCTATACACAAACCCCCTCTCTCCTAAAGGAGAGGGGGTTGTGTAATACCAGTACCGTAACCAGAGCGCAAAACTGCAGGATTGCAAAATTTTGGTTGGTTGCTTCAGAGGACTTATATTAGGCGGTCGGGTCGGCACCGGTTCGCTCGCTTTCCTATTGGTTTCGGGACTCCTCAACCCACCAGCCACCTTCTACCTTTATTAGCTACCTGCCCGAAATAGACCAGTAATACCTTTACTTTCTCATTATCTATATGGTAGAAATAAGAAGCCCTAGGGGTTAGGGCTTGACTTAGTCACTATAAGGATAAGAGATGAACGAATCAACGCTACATAGCCAACCAGCCGGATCGATTGGTGTACTGCCCGATCTGGTTGGTGTTACCAGTCAAGGCACTACACCATTTATGGCTATGAGAATTCATAGCGCAACAAACAAGATACAGAACAAGGAAAATAATATGAGCATATTAGATAACAACACTGAAATATTTAACAATTTACCTCCAGCTAGCGATCTGGAAAGTGAACTGGAGAACGTGCGTAGCCTTGTCGATGATATAGGCGCACAGCTAGAAGATAAGGTACGTATGATCGAAAGTGTAAAAGATCAAATTGATAGCGATTTTAGTGCCGCAGAAGATGCAATAGGTTTATTGATAAACGTTAGCAATAAACTTGAAGCTTTGGATACTGCATTGGAAGAGGTAGAAGTACTAGATATCGATATAAGCATTTAATAAACACAGGCTACACTGGGCGGGCTGGATACCTGCCCAGTGTTAAAGGAAATAAAATGAAAAGATTTACAGTAAAACAAGCCAAAGAAATTACAGGAGGAGGTATCCAGACTGTTAGTAAAATGGATAAGGCTAAAACCTATAACCTACCTCCTGCCGAATGCTTTACAGGTAACAAACTGAAAGAAATTGAAAATTCTGTTTGTTCTGACTGCTATGCTGAGAAAGGATTATTCGCAGTATTTCATAAGACAGTGCAACCAGCACAATATAGGCGCCTAGAATCGCTAGACCATCCGAAATGGTGTCAGGCTATGGCATTCCTTATTAATAGATATTCACATGAATATTTTCGTTGGTTGTCTGCTGGTGACGTTCCGAATGTTGAATTTCTAATAAACGTTCACAAGGTAGCAACACTAACACCAGATACTAAACACTGGTTGCCAACCAGGGAATATAAGATAGCCATAGAATATATGCATTGGGCAGGAGCTACACAACCAGAAAATCTAGTCATTCGATTATCTGCCCATATGGTCAATGGACCTGCTCCTAGTGAGATAGGTTTACCTACCAGCACAGTTCACACACTAGACCACCAATGGCTAATGGCTAACAGTCATATCTGCCCCGCTAACAGTCAAGGAAATACTTGCTGGGGCGCTCAAAATGGCGGTATAGACTGTCACGCTTGCTGGTCACCAGTAGTCCAGAACGTAAGCTACATAAAACATTAAACAAGCAGCTCCTCGGTGTAATCGCCGAGGAGCTAAAGGAAATAGAAATGGAACAAGATACTTTTCACACAATTGAAGCTAATAAGTTTGAGGAATATAGCTGGTCAGTGTTTGAGTGGTCTATATGGGAAAAAGATAGCCTTTTAGCTGGTCAACAAAAAAAGTCGTTTGTGGATAGCTTTGATAGCGAAAAAGAAGCGTACAAAGCTTATCCAGATGCCAATGGCGGTACAGGCTACGTGAATACAGTTGATCATCTGCCAGAAGAGTCTATGAATAGCATAGAAGAAGAAAACTACTGGTTAGAGTTTCAATAAATAGAGTAGTAGGCTACTGGCCCTGTATCTTTTGGTACAGGGCCTTTTTTTATGCCTTGAATTTCTGCTTGAATGTTAACCATTAACCGGAACTTAACAAAAACCTTAACAAAAATCGCCCTGGCACTTGTGACGGCTGATCTTTGACGACAGCAGAGTGCTGACTATATATAGTAAGGACTGTTGACGGCCTCTTATCGCCAAAATGGGTCTGAGGGTGGCGTCAGAGGTGATTAGTAAGGACTAGTGACGGCTGACTATCCCAGTACCGTCCCAGCACAGATTACTGCTCCAGATTCCGGTATTCAGCCTCGATTGCAGGTCGTCTGGTTTGCTGTAGAGCCTGCATCAGCTCTTCACTGGAGAGGCTCTGGAGCTGGTGGTCTACCGTCCCAGAGACATGTACCTCAGTCTTGGACGTCCAGACGCCTGCCAAATGGCTCAGGCTATCCAGAGCCTGCCTACAGGCTGATAACTGGCGTTCTTCCAGTGCAAGGTCAATCACCTGAAGGTACTTATCAATAAGGAAGTCCCTGTTTATGTCCTGTTTTCGTTGGGTTATAAGTGCATTTTCTTGCTGAATCTTAACAATCTCGTCCATCACATTAACATTCTTGAGAAGCCTACTGGCGGACGCATTGACCACGTTGTCCCCTTTGTCCCCGTAGACTGTTCTGTACGCCAGTGAGGCGTTCCGGTTGGAGTTTAAATAGGCATCAACAAAGGCTTTCTGTTTTTCTGTTAACTTGCTCTTTCTCATAACAACATCTTAACCGGTATTACATGTAACGGGCGTAATTTACACGTTTATTACATGTAATTTACAAGTATTACATGTAATGGGATTAGCTTTACTTGTACTGGGTACTACCATTTGATAAGATTGACTTGGCTTTGCCACTTGGCTCCCAACAAGGGGGGTCAAGAAACAAGTTCACAAGGAGTGAATCAGGATGGAACAAAAGTATTTTGAGAGTGAGTACGAGGCACTAAGTACAGCCCTGTATTTAGTACACGGTAGCAAGGTTGGGGATGATGGGGTCTCATTAGCCCTTGGTAACCATAAATTCCAGTTAACCAAGGCGTGGTTAGACTGGGGGGTTCCAACAGCTACCAAGGGAACATATGGGCAAAGGCGTATGAAGGTTTTGAACAGGGTCATGGATAAAGCCAACAAGATAAGGAATGCCGGTAGTCTAAAGGTCACAAGAGTAAGGGATTCAGACGATAGGGCAAAGACTCCTTACAACACTATCGGACGACAAGGCTGGGAACGCTTTCTATCTTGCACCATACCAAGCAAATCGGAACGCTTATAAATAGTCTTTATTAACTAGCATTTACCCCCCCCTCTCCTTTAGGAGAGAGGGGGGGGTAATACCAGTACTGTACCGGTACTGTACACAAGCAACTAAAAACAAGGAGAGCGGATATGCAAGCAATGTTTGATGGATATTGCAGATTACAAAAAGTAACCAATTGTGGGGGCATTCGTCAGGGAGAATCCATTGTCCACACTATGGAAGGGGTTAACTACCATTCCAAATGTTCAGCATTTGAGAATGAACTTAATAAAAAGCCTGTACAAAAGGGTTGTTCCCATAGTTATGAGTGGTCTAACTATTGTGGGAGTAAGGTTTGCCTGAGTTGTAGCGATCATAAAGGACTGGCACGTTGCTATTGTGGATGGTCTAAAAATGGTGGGGACGGGTACGGTCAACTCATTGCCATGGGGGAAACAATAGAGCCGGACTATTAGTAATCACGCCCTCTTCTGGGGGGCGTGATCTACAGAAACTAATCTGTACTGATGAGTCTGAGTCAGTAACTCAGCGAAATCACAAGGAGAACCGATATGGATAAGAAGCTAAATACAGTATTTGAAGATGCTGTAGCGTCTGGGGTACTCACCAGAGCCAATGTTGAGGACTACATGTATATGTATACAGACGAGACCAAAGGGGATGCTTTCAAGAACAAATGGACTAAGGAATATCTCTTTAATAAGCCTGAGAGGAAGGAAGTGGATATCCAGTCTCTGGTGGAAGCGGTTAAAAGCCATGCTTACCGGCATTACAACGAGGAAGGTGGTTGGGATTTTGTCATTGAAACTATGGAAGATGAGGACATAGCCGCATTACTCAAAGGTGTTGGGGAATGGGTGGAATGCGGTTACAACGCTCCAGTCGCCACGCTAGAACAAGCTTTAAAAAGGGTTGAAACTGTCATCTCTCTCTGGGATGAAGTCGACCCTAGGGTATAAGGAGAATTGATATGACTTGGGACGATTTACGAGACCTATTAGATGGTGAGGCCGTCATTGTGGATAACCCTACTGGGGAAGCCTTAGACGCCGTGGTCTGCTTTGACCACTACATCTTTTTAAACAGTGAATGCCTTGCTTGCGGAAACAAAATTGCAAAAAATCCTGGAGTGCAAAAATGAATAAAGATACACCATACGAAGTAATCACCAGTAGAGTCTTAACGGCTCTGGAGAACGGTACAGTTCCTTGGCATAAGCCTTGGACGACTCTGGGGGGTACAGCTCCCCAGAACGTGGACGGGAGACCCTATCGGGGAATCAATGTAATTCTTCTGGGAATGACTGAATTCTCAGACCCCAGATGGGTCACGTTCAATAAAGCCAAATCCCTCAACGGGAAAGTTCGGAAAGGGGAGAAGGGAATGCCGGTAGTCTTCTGGAAGCCAATGCAGAAATATGCCAAAGGCGAGGACGGGAAGAAAGTTTATCTGGATGAAATGTTCTTCCTTCTCCGCTACTACACGGTATTTAATGTTGAGCAGTGTGACGATCTCGACATTGAGCCATTCAACGTCCCAGACCTAGAAGGTAACAAGTTCAGCCCTATTCTGGAAGCTGAAAGAATCATCAGGGGAATGCCAGATCAACCCACTATCGCTCATGGCGGAAATAGTGCCTTCTATGTCCCTGCTAAGGATTCAATCCATATGCCTCTCAAAGAGACGTTTGATAGCCCAGAGGAGTACTACAGCACCCTGTTCCATGAACTAAGCCATAGCACGGGTCACAAGAAGCGATTAAACCGCCATGAACTGGAGACCGGTATTGCTCCCTTTGGTAGTGCTACCTATTCCAAGGAAGAACTCGTTGCAGAGTTCTCCGCTACCTTCCTTTGTCATGATTCTGGGATCACCAACACTATCGATAATTCAGAAGCCTATATCACTGGATGGGCCAAGAAGATCAAGAAGGATAAAAAGCTTGTCGTAGTGTCAGCCTCTCAGGGGCAAAAAGCATCAGAGTGGATTCAGTCCCTCTGATGAGTCCTAAATGGACGAAACGCCTCTCTACGGGGCGTCAGGGGCAATAAATAAGCATATATAAAGGAGATGCAATGCCTAGAATAATTATTGAGTGGAGTTGGGAAGAAGCCTTCAGCAAATGGGGGTTTAATGACGGGGACGGGATTGTGATGACTGATGAGGTTGCAAAGGCTATCAGGGAACTGGGGTACGAGGTAGAAGCAGACACATGGGGTATTCATAACACGGTTATTACGTCCATCGTTAAGGAAGAGGACAGTTTTGACCTGAGTGGAGATGTTCTATCTCTAATCGAATATAACCAGTTTATAGGGGACGATATCAGAAACCACTTACCTGCTGATCTCGTGGAACATTTAGACCGGAAGTTCCCAGACGATAAAGAGTCTGGGTATACATGGGGGTTGGCGTCCTATGCCTAAGACAGTACAGAAGCTTGATCTGGGGGGTATCTGCATCGATTGCGGTGTAGATACCGGAAGGTATGGATTCGTTAACCGTGTCTCCGCTGATAAATATATCCCCCAGACGTCAGAGCCAGTTTTATTAATTGACGGCTATCTATGCGGAACTTGCGTGGGTGATGACTGGGAAGAGGAAGACGGGGATGGACATACAACAGACTGGGACGCACTGGAGAAATACCAGGCTGAATTTTGGTTTCCCCATATTGATGAGGATTTTCCTGACGCCAGATTCTGGAGAGAAGCAATAGCCAATGAAGATGTTGAACTAATACGAGCATTACACAAGGAGAAAAATGATGCCTGAGATAACAACAGAAGATTTTATGTTTGCCAGTGAGTTCTTTCTGGTGAACTCCCTGCCACCAGATTTTGAAAGTTGGGCTGACAATCAGTTAGATGATTATCTAACCAACAATGCATCTGAGATGGTAGAGACGCATCCCCCAGACTTTATCTGGGAAAGTATCGAGACCCTTGCACGGGGAGTAGTTAGATATGCAGGTTCCAGAAAAGAACAAAAAATAAGCAGTGAAGTATTTACTGAGTTCTTTAACCTATTAATGGAACTGGAGCCAGAGAACCTTTGGATGGATGGAGAGGCTAGTAAAGCAGAGGTTAAAAGACGAGAGAAAAATATCCTTCTACGGTGGAATGGTCTAGAGAAAACCGTAGGTAGATCAGTATCTCAAGAGGAAATATGGAAAATGTATAAAGAAAAGGAGAATGAATAATGTTGTACGCATTAGCATGGTCACCATGTGCCGTTTGTAAAAAACCGTTTGGATATAACCCTAAGAGAGTCCCTTCTATCCCAATAAAGGGTATTAAACGGGGAATTTGTAAGGAATGTATCGAGATGGCTAATGAGGTTTTTAGAGAAAAGAATGAACCGGAATTTCAAATCCACCCAGATGCCTACGGGGCAATAACAACAGAGGAATTAGGATACTGATATGGCAGATTTTGACGCATACATAGAGGAAGCAGTAGAGATGGTAGGAGAACAACGTAAAAAAATCCCGTCAGGGGAATCTAGCAAGATATCGAATGCCTACCACACGGGATATATATATGGACTCAGAGCCTCAAAACTTATTTTTAAGGAATACGAACAAAATTGTAGAGGAGATAGCATGAAGTTTTTAGTTTACAGAGACAATACTGATGATGGTGTTATTGGTCTGAATGGCAGGCAATACCTACTGGAAGCAGACAACAGCCTGATGCGTTTTGACACGACTGCAGAAGCTGTACAGTTTTTGGCAGATGAGGGCGTTGATATTGAGGCAGATGAACTTATGCATATCATAAAGGAGACTGAATAATGGCTATGTATACAGTGCAACTTGAATTAACTGGACATAAAGATATTGAGGTTTACGCAGAAACAGTTGAGGAAGCACGAGATATTGCAAGACAAACATTTCCAACCTTGAAGTTTAAAGATATTGCATACTCAATTGAAGAGGTGATAGCAGTAAATGCTACCAATGAAAAAGGGAAAACAGTATGGACAATTTAGGAGATTGCACCCATCACTGGGTACTGGAATCTCCTAACGGGTCTTGGGCTGAAGCCACATGTAAAAAGTGTGGCTCCAGAGCCAAGTTCCCAAACGCCCAGTACGACATGTGGAACAAATTAAAAGCAGTTTATTACGATAGGGAGAACAATGAGCAGAAAATCATCAACGAACAGAATTAAAGAACTACTGGAAGCAGACCCTCAGTTGACCTATCAGGAACTGGGGGATGCTGTTGGCGTCACCAAGCAACGAGCCTTCCAGATTGTCAAAAATAATAATCTGGAGAAGTCTTTCCCTTGGACGGGTAAGACCTTCTCCTGTAGCGGTGGATGCGGTAAGCGGTTGTACTACTCTCTCAATAAGAGTGGCTACTGCAGAAGGTGCCGAAAAGAAAGGAACAGCTTTACGTTTAACTGTAGCCATTGTGGGAAAGAACATACCCTGATAGGCAAGGATGCAACAACCAAACGTGTCAGCTTTAACAAGG
>Ga0098058_1000598_pt1 | contig 11891 bp, 11 predicted proteins | sample 19_taG_FD_75061 | JGI IMG/M metagenome (GOLD analysis project Ga0098058, IMG submission 75061) | Marine viral communities from the Subarctic Pacific Ocean - 19_ETSP_OMZ_AT15317 metaG | ecosystem: Environmental > Aquatic > Marine > Oceanic | place: Pacific Ocean | collected 2015-01-19 | reverse complement strand
GTTGTTGGGTTTATAGGTGCAGGTAAAATAACAAAACCTATTAAACTATTTAGAAAAGCAGGTGGATTTACAAAAGCATCAGTACACGGGGCAATGGCAGATGCTACTGTATTTGATCCAGAAGAAGCAAGATTATCAGATTTAATTGAAAGTAATCCATCATTACGAAATCCTATAACTACATATTTAAAATCAGATCCAAATGATACTAGAGCTGAAGGAAGATTTAAGAATGCTATAGAAGGACTTGGTTTAGGAGTTGTTGCTGAAGGTTTTATAAGAAGTCTTAGGGTATTAAAAAGTAGAAAAAAAATAGATACAGAGCTTGATAAATTACCTACACACGTTAGAACAAAATGGTATACTCCAGCAACTGTTGGTGCTAAAGGTGTACCAAGACGACAAACAACTATTCTTCATCCATTTACAAAAAAACCAATAGATGATGAAATAGGAGAAAATATTATTCGTAATATAGAAGAAAAAGGAGTTAATAATGCTCCATATGGATTTTTTTATAAAAATAAAATTAGAAACATAAATTGGATTGCTCCTCGTAGAGATTATATACACGGTACGTATGAAGTAAGTATAGATAAGGGACTACGAGAAGATAGAGCATCATGGATATTACAAGGTCCACGAAAAGCTCATAAAACAGGAGTATTTAAAGGTAGCAGATATAACCCTAAAGCAAAATATCAAGATATGCCCAGTGCTTTTAGAGGGAATAGAGGTAAAATAGATAGTAAAAAATTTAATTTTATGTTACAGGAGTATCTTGCAGATAGTAATGCAGTTTTAGATACTGCTTTAATAAAAGGAGATCCAAAAGGAAAAGTATTAGAAATAATACGAAAAGCATTTGATAGAGGAACTGCATCTCAAGAAGAAACTATAAATGGTATACGAGTTGTAAATAAAAAAGATCCTAAATTTACACCGTGGCATGCAATATCTAAAGATAATGTTGATGAATTTTATACTATTTTAAAAAAGCAAGCAAAAGAAAGTGGACCAAAATTTTTACATACGGCAAGATCTGTTAGGGTTTCAAAATTACCCATAGATCCTTCAGTAAAATCTGTTAAAGAATTAGCTAAAATTCCTACTAAACAAGAAAATATATTAAAAGATTTTCAAGTAGGAAGACCAACTGAAATAAGTATGAAATCATCTCGTGTGCATAAAGGCGTAAATACAATTATTAAGTCGATGCATAAAGATGTAAAAAAGTTAGAGGGTCCTTCAAGAAAAAGTGTAGAAGATTTTATAAAAGAAGAACCTCATTTAACTGTTGCAGATAAAAAAAAATTACGTGCTCAACTAAAGATTAAAAAACTAAAAGTTTCTGAATCACAAGATTTAGTCACAATAACAGATGATATACGCATACCAACTACACGTTTAGAAAGTATGCCCACATTTACTACTTGGCTAGATACTAACAAATCTCAGATAGTTAAAAGTAAAAAATACCAAGCTATAAATACAACACTAACTGATGTAGAGACTGTAATGTATGGTAAGAAGGAAATAATTGATCCTACTTTACCAATACCAAAACCACCTGTTGTAAAATTAACTAAAGATATTGTTTTTCGTGCCCTAAAACATACACAAAAAACAAATCCTAAAGCTAATACTATTATGAATATGCTTTATGGTTCTGGAATGAGAATTTCGGATTTAGTTAAAACTAAGATAAAAGATATTGATTTAGAAACAGGAGTTATAAATCTTAGAAATTCTGAAGGTGATGTAAGAGGACGAGCATTTATTCCTTCTCGTACAAGAGAAACAATAAAAAATTATTTAAAAACTAGTAGTAGACATATAAATAAAGATACTCCTTGGTTATTCCCATCAAGTAAAGGAAAAAAGCATTTAACAACAGAAGGAGTTGCACAAATTCTAGCTAAAACAGCAGATGACATTGGTGTAGATAGATCAATATTAGCACCCCATGAATTTAGACGTGCTTATGCTACTGATTTACAAGAAGCAGGTGTTCCTACTGAAACTATCCAAAAATTACTTGGACATAAAACTATAACTTCTACTGCTACATATATAGATCCTAAAGTCCCTAAAGGTCTTCCGGGTGCAGGTAAAGAAATAACACCACCAAAATTTTCAGAAACTATAACAGATACTAAAGTTGAAGCAAAAAAACTAATAGCTAACTTAGATACTGATGTAAGCCCATCTGCTAAATATAAAAAGAAATGGCAAAGTCAACAAAAAGCATTATTAGTTGATTTAGCAATTGTACATGAGATACCTCTAGATAGTTTAAAAGAATTAAAATTTGATGATATTACTGTAAAAGTAGATCCTATAAGTAAACTTGAAACAGTTTCTGTGCGAATAAAAGATCCAGCAGGTGGTTATATAACTATAGATAGGTTACCTAAAGAAACACAAGCAAGATTAAAAAGATATAAAAGAGATAATGAAATTAGTAAATCTATAGATGCTCGTGGAAGAAAAGTATGGATGGGAACACCCACATATGCTCCTCGTAGAAAAAATACATATATATTTACTTCTGGTGATGCCACAAAATTTACAACAGAAGCAGCAACTGTTAAAGTTTTACAAAGTAAACTAGCAAAAATAGGAAAAAGTGTAATAAAACCAAGACATGCTCTTCAAAAAGAATTAAAAGACCTAGCAATAACAGGAGACTGGTCTAGAACAATGGATATACCATTATTTATTCGTAGAGTAAAATCAATGGGTATAAAAGAGAAAATGGCATTTGCAGAAAGAGCAGGAGAATTTTTAAAAGATACCTATCGATATAGCACAGATAAATATGATAAATTTTATCGTGTGCATACAGAAGCTGGTTATACAAAAGAAGGTCCTAAAGAATTATTTCATGCTCTAGAAGAATTAGTATTTGAAGCCCAAGTTGCACAAACAATTATTGATACTTTACATGGTTTTGGATTAGGAGCTAAAAAAGGAATTAAGTTACCAGCAGTAAAAGATAAAGATGCACTACTTAATAAAGTTACAGAGGCTGTAATGGAAAAAATTACAAATAAATCTATACTTATGCCACACCATAATTTTAAAGTTTTTGGAACAAAAGATGTTGATAGTTACTTTTTAATTCCTAGAAGTGATAAATTCTCGGGATTAAGAGAAGGTATAAGAGATGCAAAATTTAGAACTAAACCAAGTAGAGGAAAACAATATTTTTCAAGTCCTGCGTATTGGAAAATTATACGTGATATAGGATCATTTATTTATTAACTTATTATTAACAATTGGAGGAAAATTATGCCAAATCCACACGGAAAAAAGTATGTACTTCACAGACATAAATGGGGTGCACTAGGTCACTCTAGCGATTATGATTCTTCTTTATATAGGGAATCCCTTGAGTTCGGTAATTCTATCGATCAAGGTGCTCTTATTAGAGATGAAGCTAAATCAGGCAAAGGCGGATCAGTAGATTCATCTGTTATGTCAAAAGGTGGCGATGATACATTAATTAAAGACTATTCAAAATAGGATATAAAATATGGCTGAGAATCTAACAGGAGATGATCAACCAGAGGAATTAAAAGAAGAAGAGTTACCTGCTGCAGTTGGATATATTAAAGCAAAATTTGAAGATGCAGAACAGGGTAGACTATCTGATGAAAACCGCTGGTTGAAAGCTTATAAGAATTATAGGGGTACTTATGATTCTTCTACACAATTTAAAGATTCTGAAAGATCTAGAGTATTTGTAAAAATAACAAAAACAAAAGTTATTGCATCCTTTGGACAAATTGTTGATATTCTCTTTTCCAATGGAGAAGTACCTATTTCTATAGAAGCTACACCTATGCCTGAAGGAATATCAGAATTTGCAAGTCTCGATTCTTCTGGTAAATTTAGCCAATCCGGTGAATTACAACAACCAGAATTAGCTGGATTAGAATCTGAATATGGATTATCACAAAATTTATACGAAGGTCCTAAAAAATTACCTGATCACAACGAAATAAAACCTGCTCAAGAAGCAGCATTAAAAATGCAAAAAGTAATTCGTGATCAATTTACAGAGACAAATGCAATATCTATATTAAGACATTCTATATTTGAATGTGTGTTATTAGGAACAGGAATTGTAAAAGGACCTTTTCATCACACAAAAATATTACATAATTGGGTATATCTAGAAGATGGACAAAAACAATATGCACCATCATTTAAACCAATACCTAAATTAGAAGCAGTATCATGTTGGGACTTTTATCCTGATCCTTCTGCAGTTAATATGGATGATGCTGAATATGTTATACAACGACATAAATTTAATAGGGAACAATTAAGAGATTTAGGTAACAAACCATTTTTTAATTTAGAAGCTATTAATGATTGTTTAAGTATGGGACCCAATTACCAAAAAAGAGGATTTGAAGATAATATATATACAAATGAAGATCCTACATATCTAGAAAATAGATTTGAAGTATTAGAATACTGGGGAAATCTAGATAAAACAATGACAGAAGAATTGGGTATGGATGTAGGAGAAACAGATGATCATCTCGAATCATTACAAGTTAATCTTTGGATTTGTAATAATAGAATTTTACGAGCAGTAGTTAATCCATTTCAACCCGCAAAATTACCATATCATTCTTTTCCATATGAATTACATCCTTATCAATTTTTTGGTATCGGTGTACCAGAAAATATGGATGATGCACAAATGATTATGAATGGTCATATGAGAATGGCAATTGATAATCTTAGTCTTGCAGGAAATATGGTATTTGATATTGATGAAACAATGTTAGTTCCGGGACAATCTATGACAATACATCCGGGCAAAATATTTAGAAGACAATCAGGTCAAGCAGGTCAAGCAGTTGTAGGATTAAAATTCCCAAATACTGCAGGTGAAAATATACAAATGTATGATAAGGCAAGACAACTTGCTGATGAAGAAACAGGTGTTCCTAGTATAATGCACGGACAAACAGGTGTAACAGGAACAGGAAGAACTGCAGCAGGATTAAGTATGTTATTAAATTCTGCAGGCACATCTATAAAAACAGTCGTAAAGAATATCGATGACTATCTATTAAAGCCATTAGGCGAATATTTTTATAGATGGAATATGCAATTCAATGACGAACATATTGAAGCTAAAGGAGATTTAGAAGTACGTGCACGAGGCACATCATCTGTAATGGCAAAAGAAGTACGTTCACAACGATTAACTACTCTTTTGCAAACAATAGCAAATCCTATGCTTGCACCTTTTATAAAGATACCAAATCTTATAAAAGAATTAGCAATATCACAAGATATTGATCCTGAAGATTTAGTTAATGATTTAGATCAAGCAGCAGTATTTGCAGACATTTTACGAGGATTAAATGTTCAACAGGGAACAGGCGAAGAGGTTGGGACCACTGGTCAACAACCAGAAGGCATGGGAGGCTCTAGAACAGCATCTGCAGGAGCTAACCCAGAAGACATCTCAGGAGTTGGTGGTGGAACAATCGGAACAGGTATTCCGCCAATTGCAGGGGAAGATGGTTTTACTGGAGCACCTCCAGAACCTCAAGAAGGCGGTCTTGGTGACTATCAAACTTAAAACAGATGAAAGAAAAAATAAAGATTCGAGAGTTGGAATTTAATGATTCACAACAAATAATTGAACTCGGAAGAATAATACATAAAGAAAGTTATTATAACTTTTTGCCATATGAGGAAATGAAAATACAGGAACTCATTATGGTTACGTTAAAAAATCCACAATCAAATGTTTGTTTTGTGGCAGAACAGGATAATAAAATAATAGGAGCATTATGTGGATTTATAGTTCCATATACAATGAATTTTAGATTATTTGCTCAAGACCTAGGGCTTTGGGTTCTTCCAAAAAGTAGGGGAACACTAGCTGCAAAAAAATTATTGAATGTTTTTGAAGTATGGGCAAATAGTTTAGGATGTGACGAAATTATGTTAAGTATAACATCAAATATTAATCAAGACAGAACTGCACAATTTTATGAAAAGTTAGGATATACTAACTTAGGTGCAATATGTCGTAAACGTATAGGAGGAAAATAATATGGGAGGCGGAGGAATACCCGGATTAAGTCAAATAACTTCAGTTTTTATGGGAAAACCAAAAGTACAAGAAATTCAACAAGAATACCAAGGTGGAATCCAAACAGGTAGAGGTGATATTGCTACTCAATTAGCATCTTTAGATAGATTAGAACAAGGAACTGCACCTAAAGGTCAAGGATTAGAAATGGGCTATAAGGATTCATTAAATTCAGCCCTAGAAAATGCGGGGATTAGTAATTTAACTTTACAACCTGCAAAAGAAGTATTATTTGGAGATGCAGCTAGAGAAAATTTTCAAACAGCAGAATTAGAAAAAATGCAAAAGGAAGTATTTAAGACACCGATAAGTCCAAATATTCCATTATTACAAACTCCTATTGCTCCAAAAAAAGAACCCTATGCTCCGCCAGAAAGACAAGAAAAATCTGCAGAGAGAACACTTGCAGATATTGAAGCATTTAAGGCATATGGGGGACAAACAGGTGGTATGGTTCCTGATAGTAGTAGACTTCAAGAAACTGGGATTGGATTTCCAGCACCAGAAGTTAGAAGTGCTTTATACAAACAACCATTGGCACCTATTACAGAACAAATGCAAAGAGCAAAATTAGGGGCAGCACAAGGACAAGTTCCGGTGCCACAACAACAAAACGAACCTGCAGGAGTTCCTCAAATGTATGGAAAACCTACTAATGAAATGCCAAAAGATAATATTGATGCTAAAGCAGAACCGGGTGATGTTATTATAAATAACAAGGCTATGATCCTTTTAGGAATGAAAAATTTTAATAAAATGGTTGGGGATGGAGTTGATATTGTACGAAGAATGGGTTTTACCATTGAAGAGAGATTAAATAAATTAAATAAAAAAGATATTGTTCCTTTATTAGTATCTAAAGGAGAAGCAAGAATACCTAGTATAATTGCAAAAGCAATAGGTATGGATAGACTTAGAAAAATAAACGACAGAGGAAAAAGAGCTATAGTAGCAGAAGAAAAAGCAGCAGCTCAACAAAAAGAGAAACAGAAATATACTGTTAAAAAAGGAGGGGTAATTCCTCAAAAAAAAGCCTTTGGCGATGTAGTCGAGAGTAAAAAAAAAAGTCTAAATGAATTAGAGCCACATAAAAAAGAATTTATTACAAATGCACATCAAGTAGTGAATGAAGTTAATATAGATAATATTATTCCTTCACCTATTATTCTTTCAATGGTAGCTCTTGAAACAGGGTATGGAACTTCTAGATTTGCAAACGAAGGAAATAATTGGCTTAGTTTAGCAGTAAACAAACCAGACCAAGAATTTTTAGCAGCAAAAAAAAGACCGTCACAAAAGTTACGAAGTTTTAATAATCCAGCAGAATCTATACAAGCTTTTTTAGATATGGTCAAAAATGCAGAACATTATGCACCAGTAAGAGATACGTTAACTAAATATGCAACTGGTGAAGCTTCTGAACATGACATTATAGATTCTATAGCTAGTACAAAATATGCCGAAGACCCTGAATGGTCTAATAAAATAAAGAGTGTACATGATGGACGAATAAAAAATATGTTCACAGAACAAAAACAGCAAGTGCAATAGCACAAAAGAATTTATACCTGCGTACTTGGTATGGGTATCAGCGACTTTCAATTTATTGAAACACTGATTATTTAACAACTACCGATGGGCGACCTAGCATAGCTAGCACCATAAGGAGATAAACATGACTGAAAAACAAGTCGAAGCAAATGTAGAGGAAAAGGTTGAAGATTCAGAGCCTACCCCATACAAAAACGACTACCATAAGGATCTTGATAAAGAAGATCCACAACCTGACCCTGAAGCTGTAGAAGCTGAAGCTACTCAGAAGGAAAACGAAGAAGATAAATCTTTTTTATCTACTTCAAACGACAAAGAAGTAAAGACCCACGATTTTAAAAAACGTTATGATGACCTAAAAAAACATTATGACACAAAATTAGATGAGTGGAAACAGGAAAAAGAAACTTTGGAGGCTCAATCTAAAGCTGCGAAAGCAGATACAGACTATAAGCCACCAAAAACCCCTGAAGAATTAGAACAATTCAAAGAGGACTATCCTGATATTTACGGAGTTGTCGAAACTATTGCTCATAAACAAGCTGGAGATAAACTTCGCACAGTTGAAGAAAAACTAGCAAAAATGAGTGATAGAGAAGAAGAACTAATTAGAGATAAAGCACAAACTGAACTGTTATCCGTGCACCCTGACTTCTTAGAGATAAAAGGAGATGAAAATTTTCAGGGCTGGTTACAGGAACAGCCTACCTCTATTTCTGATGGTATTCTTAAAAATGGTACCGATTCTAAATGGGCAGTTCGAGTATTAGACCTATACAAAGCAGATGCTGGTATTAGTAAAAAAACTAGTACCGCCAGACCTACTTTATCTGCAGCTGAAGCAGTAACTAAAACACGTAGAGTTGTAGTTCCTGAAAAAGCAGGGGACAAGAAGATTTGGAAACAATCTGATATAAGCAAACTCAAACCCCGTGAGTTCGAGATTCTTGAAAAAGAACTAGATCTTGCGGCAAAAGAGGGACGCATATCATCAGGTTAATTATACGTTTTTATTAACTTTCTAACTAGGAGGTAATTATGACTGTTTCAAAAGCAGCCGGTTATCAAAATTTAGCTAACGGAAATTTTGTACCAACTATTTACTCTCAGAAAGTTCTTAAATTCTTCAGACGTGCATCAGTGGTTGAAGATATTACCAATACTGATTACACTGGGGAAATTGAGAATTATGGAGACACAGTAAATATCATAACCGAACCTACTGTTACAGTTAGTTCATACTACAGAGGTAGTGTTGTAAATGCTCAAACATTAACTGACGCACAATCTACTTTAACTGTCGATCAAGCTTTTGCATTTTCTTTTAAAGTTGACGACATTGAAGAAAGACATAGTCACTTAAATTGGGAAAGCATTGCAACATCTTCAGGTGCTTACGCACTTAAAAAGAAATATGATGCAAACGTTCTTGCAGCAATGATTTCTGGAGGCTCTACTGACCAAACTAACTTAGGTACAACAGGTAATGCCGTCGCCGGTATAACTACAGGTGATACGGCTTCTGACAAGATGAGTACATTGTCTAAATTATTAGACGAAGGAGATGTTCCAAGCGAAAACCGTTGGTTTGTTGCATCACCTACTTTTTATGAGATTCTTGGTAAATCTGCATCTAAATTAATGGATCAATCCATTATAGACAGCAGTAAAGAATCACCTTTACGTAACGGTAAAATCGTGCAAGCACCAATCAGAGGATTTTCAGTATATAAAACTAATGTATTTGCAAAAGCAGGTACAAGTGGTACTGATACTTCAGAACCATCAGGTTCTTCTGCTGATTACTACTTTCTTGGAGGACATATGTCTTCTACAGCAACTGCTTCACATATCGCAAAAACTGAAGTTGTTCGTGATACTGAAAGTTTTGCAGATATCGTGAGAGGCTTACACGTATTTGGACGTAAAGTTCTTAGATCTGCCGCAGTTTATAGCGGTGTTTTAAGACACGCTTAATTTATAGGAGAATAAACATATGGTAACATATAACGTAAGTGGCGGAGGAGGCTCCGCTGGTACAGCCGGTCACCCTTCTATAAAAAGGGTGCCTTATTTAGTCGAAAATACAATCGATATAGCACAAGTTAATGAAGATGCAGGAACAGCACAGGATGATGTGCTACAATGTCTTAGCGTACCTGCAGAAACATTAATTATGGCAGCAGGCGTAGAAGTGCTAACAGCATGTTCTTCATCTGTAGTTATTGATATTGGTACTACTGGAAGTTCAGCAGGTTTTTTAGACCCTGATGCTTTCGTAGATGCTTATGACGCAACAGGTGCAGCTTATGCACCTAGAGATGTTGTAGATGCAGCACCTATGCTTATCTGTAAAACAGCAGATACTATCGATGCCTTAATGGCTGGTGCAGCTTCTGCAGCGGGTAAAATCCGTGTTTGGGCAGTACTATGTGATATTTCTGGTGTTGATGAAACTGATCGAAACACAACAGCACAACACGATACAGAAGTATAATAATACATATTATTATTAGTATTATTGACGAAACTAAATACAAAAATCTAGGGGGGAAATAAAATTCCCCCTAGACCTTATGGAGGCTGTAATTTACATATAACACTATTATTAATCACAGTCAAGGAAAATATATGGTAACTTATGATCTAACAAAAAAAAGCAAAGCAAGTACAGGAGAAAGAGTTATTTTCGATGGTACTGATCCAAATATTGATATACGCCTATCCACTTTAGAAAAAAAAATGGATAAATTAATAGAGACCTTAGAAAAAAAGAATGACTAAATATACATGCAAAGTATATGACAATCCAAAAAAAAGATTTCAACCAGACGGATGTGCATGTTCACACGATTTAAAATTAGATTACGATGCATTTCCCGGAAAACTGGAGCCAATGGAGATTAAAGAAGGACCTTATAAAGGAAAAGATATTGTATTATTTTGGAATCCTTATGAATGCGAAGATGGAAAATGGAGACCACTGGGGTTAAGTGAATGTACATATATTTGGAACCATAAGAAACAAGAATACGAAGGAGAATGTATACAATGCGGAATGTGTTGTGTAAAAGAAGTTAAAGGGGAAATAGTCCCATGTAAGTATTTAGACTTAAAAGGAAAATAGTGAAATTTCTCTGTGAAAATTGTGGAAAGGAAGTCGAAAAGATACAATATTGGTCAAATTCAAAATTCCACGAAAATCAAAGATATGACTACGTTTATTGTGGACCAGATTGCTCCACCAAACATTATGAAAAAAATAACAATAAAATTTTGTAAATATTTATTCAACTTGTGTAGACTTGCACCAAAATGGATTGCTTGTCGTTGCAAGAAAAAAAAATAGAAGGAGTATAATATGTATTACTTATTTGTAACCCTCTGTTTATTGGGGGCACCCTCGTGTATAGATGATAATAAACTAATAGTAAAATCTGATAAAAGTTTTGAACATATACAGGAGTGTCAACACTATGCAGAAACAACTTTTGTAGATTTAGTATCAAAAAAATACAAAGATAAATGGGGTTTATTTGGAACTCTATGTATACAAAAAGATTACACAGATATACTAAAAGGTGATCAATACGAAATATTAAAAGAAGGAACTGATGTTTGAAGGGATAATTAGAGGTGGTGTTCGTAATGTAAATGCAGGAGCCGCATTAGCTAATACAAATGCAACAACAATATATACTGTCCCTACTAATCACAGTGCATTAATCCCTATGATATGGCTAACAAATGCAGATACATCAGCTGCACAGTATGCAACAGTAACTTGGCGAGATAGTAGTGCATCAGTAACATATAACCTAATATATCAAAAAGATGTAGCCTCAAAAGATTATACAATTATTGAACCAAATTTAATATTAGAATCTGGTGATTATATACAAGTAACAGCAGAAACAGCAGATAAAATTACAGTAACTTTAACAGCACAAGAATATATGGATGAAAACTAATGGCAACTTATCTAGTAACAGTAAATAATGTATTACGAGAATTAAATGAACCAGTAATTACTACAGTAGGTACTACTTCAGGTATACAAACTGCAGTAAAAGGATTCGTTGATAAAGCTATACGTGATATTAATAATGCAGAACTAGAATGGTCATTTAATCATGCAGAAGGTACACAAACAACAGAAGTAGGACAAAGAGAATATAAATATCCTAGTAGTGCTGTATCAATAGAC
>Ga0098058_1000595_pt1 | contig 11922 bp, 27 predicted proteins | sample 19_taG_FD_75061 | JGI IMG/M metagenome (GOLD analysis project Ga0098058, IMG submission 75061) | Marine viral communities from the Subarctic Pacific Ocean - 19_ETSP_OMZ_AT15317 metaG | ecosystem: Environmental > Aquatic > Marine > Oceanic | place: Pacific Ocean | collected 2015-01-19 | reverse complement strand
TGAGCCCGCCGGGGTGTGCGGTGGACGTAGCCCCCTGGTTCGCGGAAGAACCGCACATACGTTGGGATGACGCTAACGAGTTTGTCTTTGTTGCGGGCCGAGTAATGCAGACTGCGGATGAGTTGGGCGTTGCTCTCAGGTGGGGCGGTAACTGGGACAGCGACGATGACGTTATTGATGACCAGACCTTTCAGGACCTGGGGCATTTTGAAATAAGGAACTGACATGAAACCTTTTTGGAAATCGAAAACATTCTGGGGTGCGGTTGTTGCTGCGGTTCCGGGTATCGGACCTGTTGCTGCTCCGATTGTGGCTGCGGTTATTCCTGCGGCAAACACAGTGGATGTACCGATTGAATTACAGGCCATTGTTGCAGCTATTGGCGCGATTCTGGCGATCTATGGACGCTGGAAAGTATCCGGCGAAATCACGTTTAAAAACGTGGCGCACTGATGCATATCGGGATTGGAATTTCGCCTACGTTCCGCAGTCTGCATTACGGAGTGTTCACGCAATCCATAACAAATACCCTTGACGATGGGCATGACCAAGTAAATACGTGGGACGATGATGGGTTTAACGGTTTCATAATTGCCGGGATATATTGGGGGGCTGTCTGTACAGGAATAACCTCCTTTGATACGGGGGGTTTGGTTCCTAAAAATTCTACTATTATAAGTGCTACGCTCACCGTAGATGTCATTGAAAGTGCTGGCTCACCGGCTATTACGTTTGCTTGTGAGGATGCTGACACATCGGCTCGACCGAGCGGGTCAAATCAACCTAAAGATATGACCATAACTACCGCACGAACTCTTCGTACTGATGCTGCATCAGTAGGGTTGGTAGATGTTGATATCACAAGTAGTGTACAAGAAGTCGTTAATCGGGCGGGATGGACAGAGGGAGTCATTAATGTAATCACTAAAGACCTTACGGGGTCTGGTGATTATTGGCACTTTAAAGACTACGAACATTCAAGTGGCACTAATCCTGCGAAACTGGTTGTAACTTGGTCGCCTTAACCGGATGTAACTGATCCCACCCATAGGGTGCTGATAGAGAAATCTACCTCTTTATCAAGAATCTGAACTGATGGAATATAGCGAACATTGCTTCATTCCCGATACACAGAACCGGCGCGGCACCAAGGTCGATCACCTGATAGCCGCCGGCAACTACCTCACCGAGAAACGCCCGCAGAAAATTATTCTCGGTGGAGACTGGTGGGATTTCCCGTCGTTAAGCGCATGGGAATCGGCTGCGACTAAGGCAAGGGCCAAAAGAGTCTACCTGGAGGATTTCTCGTCTGAGGAAAAGACCGAAGGCGATATAGAAGCTGGGAATAACGCTCTCGACGCATTCATGAGACCGATTGTCAAGATTCGTTCCTACAAACCCGAAACCCATTTTCTGACCGGCAACCATGAACACAGGATAGAGCGTTTCAAAACAGAACACCCGTACCTTGGCGGTGCGATCAGTATGGCGCATACCAACCTGGCGAAATACGGGATTATTTCTCACCCGTTTCTGAAGCCTGTCATTCTGGATGGCATTCACTACGCCCATTATTTCTGTAGAAACAGTAGGGGCACGGTTACCAACTCAAAGAACGGCCAAAGCTCTGCGATGGCACAGGTGAAAAATGAGGGGGTTTCCTGTACTGCCGGTCATCGGCAGGGGTTGGATACACATATTCAGGAATCAAGAGGCGGGCGTAAGCGAGGAATCATTGCAGGGTCGTTCTATCAACACAAAGAGCAGTACATGGCTAATGGCAACCAGGGTCAGAACCATTGGCATGGCATTTTGTACAAGCATGAAGTCTACCGGGGGGATTATGATCTCATGGAAGTGTCCCTGCGTTATTTGCTGGACAAATACCTGTGACTCCAATTCAACATCTTAAAGGCTGGGAGTTCAGTCTCAAAAGCAGTGCAGAACGATTGGGTACAGGCCAGAGAAAACACGATCTCAATTCTTTGCACCTGATCGTGCATTACATTAACGAAGCTTTTGAAGACCAGGAAGAGCGCATGAACCAGCTTTACATCAATTCCCTGAACACGGGATGGCGATATGGAAGCGTATCGAAAGAAAATATCTGAACAAGAGGCCGAGATAGCTGATCTGCATTCCGAGATTGTTGCGCTGGAAAATCATCTGGCAGTGGCCGAGCAGCAAAATGCTGCCCTTGTCGGTGAACTGTCAAAAATGAAGGCCGACCGTGAGTACGATCAGCCTCCGTTGGTAGTGGTTAGTTAGATGTTCCGAACCCGCCGGTCAAGATTGTCGATGCCAAAACGGGCGCGAATCTTGTTGTCATATTCGTCGAGCAAAGCACCGACCGCGCTGTTCAGTTCATCAGGAATCTTGACGTTACAAAACTCGTCGGTGTAATCGTCAGGCTGGACGATTTCGGTCCAGTAAAAAGCATTCTGTCCGTGGTTGACGAGCAGCACCTTCGCAAACTGCCGAAGGGTAAGCTTTACGCCGTTGATTTTGATGTGTGTTGGTGCTGCCATATCGCTCTCCTGGTGCAAGATGATTTTACTTCGTCGCTTTACGCGAACCGATAGCGCGGGTCGCCAGCAGGGACACTGGCGAGATCGACATATTCCCGGTCGTAGTCGCCGTATGGGTCGGCGTTACCGTCCAGATACATGTTTAGCAGCTTGTTCGGCACTATCTCAATGTACAGGCAAACACCGATTAAGCCATCGGCGGCGCAGTCGTACCGCGCACCCTCGACCACACGGTCAAAATCATCCTGCTTGCCGTTGTCGGCGTACCCGACGAACCTATCGTCACGCTCTCCGTCCGCGTCAAGACTTAGCACCTCGACTGTTCCGCAGAATGTGGTATGGCCGTCACGCTTGTGGGCCGCTATTGCGTCGTTGATTTCGGTTTCAATGTTCATATCATTTCTCCTGCTTTTGATGGGCTCCATCCGTACTGGTCAAGCATTCTCACCATCTCGTCTGTAGAAGGAGTCGATTTCTGCTGTTTTGAGATCACGAATCTCTTTCTCCAACTTGACTCTACATGGTCAGCCCAGGGGTCGCTCTTTTGATTTGCTGCTTTCATAATATTTGCTCCTTCGTCGGTTGTTAAGTGAATCCACGCGGAGCCGCTGCACCGGCTCCTGATGGGTCACTCCTCCCTGCGGCTTAATGCTATGGCTTTTTGGCAGTCTGGGTCATAAGTCTTGTCCCCAGACAACACATTGCGGATATTTCCCTCAAGACGCTGTTTAGCGTCGATTTCTCTCTGCAACATGTCGATTATATGTAGGCGCAGTCTGCGGTTTTTAATGCTCTCGCCGCAATGAGACTCTACCCGTGCAACGATGTCCCAAGCGGTTCTATGGTTTGACATATCATTTCTCCTTCGTCGGTTGCGTATTAACTGCTTGTTAGGGCGGGCTTAAATATCAGAATCGTTTGTGTAGCCCTCTTAAAGAAGGGGGCGCTAGTCGAAGCCGCCCCATTAATCTTAATTACTTAACTTCGTCTTCGCGTATCATTTCGGCGGCTGTTTCTTCTGCTGTTAATTCGTCGCACCAGAAAAACCCCCCTCTACCGTCACGGGTAACAGGCCAGTAGTCTACGCGTACTGGTTCAAACCCGTTTTGAAACTCGTCTATTTCTACGCGATTCTTTTTAACTAACGAACCTATAACGCCGCGTGTTTCTTTAGCGGGTATTCCCGTTTCAGTAACAACATTTTCTATACTTGCTACGCTGCCGTCAGCGCTCATAGTTGCAATAGCGTTAAATACTTTACGTTCGTTTTTTGTGTAAGTAGTCATTTTGTAGCCCTCTAGTCAGTTGTGTAGGTTTGGTGGGATTAAATATACCGGAATCTGGCAGAAACACAATAGCTGAGACCCGCTACCAGTAACGATCTCAGGAAAGAGGGGCTTAAAACTGCCAAAAACAGGACGTTTTTCAGGGAGCCCCAGACAGGGCCAATGGGCTAGTCAAGAACCCGAATTTCTTCCTTCGTCAATCATGCTGTACGCCTCGTCCTTTACTTGCTGGGCAGGAATACCGGGCAGGAAGTACTTGCAAATCACTTCGACAACGTCATCGAAGAACACCCGAAACGCCGCCTGATCCATTGCATCGAACGCAATGGACTGCGGCTTGTACACGGTCTTGCCCCCGAGTGTGCGGTGGGTATCAACGTGCCCGACCTGGAACTTCAGTTCGTCCAAAAGACCGTCCTTTGATGTGATGACACCCTCAAACTTCTCGGGCAGGTTCTGCCAAACCAGACCAATGAGCGCGAACATCAGCTTGTGGTGCTGACCGTTGCGGGGCTTGCGTACCTGGAATACGACGATGTCACCGGCCTTCCAGGCAGCAGCAAGTTCCTTATCCTTGTCGGTCGCGGGTTCCCAGCGACTGCCCAGGCTTTTCTCCATCCGAATCTCAGTCATCGCATTTGCGTTGGCGCAGAATTTCGCGCCCGATAATTTCTGGAATCTGTGGGATCAACGAATTGCCCAATGCTTTCAATCTGGAGGTTCGGTCAGGTATTCCGGTGGCAACCCTTCCAACTCCGGGTTCTGCCAGCCATCGAGATCGAGCCAGTCCAACGGATACCCCATCAGCCAGCAGACCCATGTCGGGTTTAGGCTTCCCTCCGTTGTTCCCGCTGCATCCTCGTTGGCTGTCGGTGTCGGCCACATCGTCATGCTTTCCGGCTGAACACAATCCCGCAGATTCGCCGGTCTGCTGCGCCCAGGTCGGGCTACTGTCGCCTCCCGGTGTAACGCTTCTGGCGATTTCGGCGGGAGGCTGTCCATCGTTGTCGGTGTCGGCCACACACCACCATCTGTCCCTTCGGTGCGGGCATCCGTCAATTGCGGAAGCTGGAATACAGTGCCATTCTGCATCGTACCCGACCGACTCCAGCCCGATAAGAACCTCTCCCAATCCTCTAGTAAGGATAGCTGCGACGTTCTCCAGTACCACGTACTTGGGTGGCTGTCCGGTTTCTCTAAGGTCGCCAATAAGCCTAATGATTTCATGGAATAGTCCTGACCGCTCGCCTTCAATTCCTGCGCCTTTCCCGGCGACTGAGATGTCCTGGCACGATTACGGGAACCCAGCGGTGATAACGTCAATCCGCTGGGTTCCATCCCTCCTAATAAGTCCATCTGCTCTGAGTCGCTCGGCGGTAAGTTCCCTGACATCTTCATAAATTGGCACTCCCGGCCAGTGATTTTTCAATACCTTGCGGCAGAAGGAATCCTGCTCACAGAAAGCTACTGTTGTGAAGCCCTCGGTGCGTTCAAAGCCGAGGGAAAAACCACCAATGCCGGAGAAGAGGTCAAGGATGGTCAGCACGGCACTCATTCCAAAGCCAGTAATCCCAGTTCAAACAACCCTCACTTCTTATATCGTTAGGGATTATTTCTGAGATATATTTTGGCGGCGTTTCGGTAAAGGGCGGCGGTCTGTGATCCCATGCGTATGTCCATGAAAGTAGAAGCGGTGTCGCCAGGATTAGGAGGGTTTTCATGCTTCTAACCCACTCTCTTTTTGAGAGCCTTATCTATTTCATAGGCGCGTAGAAATAATTGAAACTGCTCCCACGCATCGTCCAGTTCTGACCAGTAGTGATGGGTGAAGTCGGCGTGTTGTTTTGAAAAGCGGCAAAGATGGAATCCGGTCGTTACATAATCGGTGCATTCATGGATCAACTGCCGGTATGCGGCCAACTGAATCATCATGTCGGGATAGACCTTGTTGGAGGTTTTCCAGTCCACCAGACACAGTTCGCCATTGACTTCACCTATGGCATCGGGAGTCCCGCCGAATCCGTATTTTTCACTGACCAGCGACATTTCCTGGTCAATGATGTGCAGATTTGTCATGGATTCCCATTTCTGGTAGGAGCGAAACGCCTGTTCAGCTTGGGCTTTGATTTCACGGGTCGCACCTTTGAGGACATCGTCAACTGCATTGCCAAGAATTGATGCTTCGACCATCGAATGGGCAAGCGTTCCCGCTGTCGCGGCCTCGTCACGTTTGTCGTAGAGGCTGGTAATCTCTCCACGTTCAGCGGACTGACCCTGCGCGAAAGCCCAATACAGCAGACCGCCAGAATCTTTGAACCTGCCAATGATGGTGGTTACGCCTGGAACCCGCTTGTTTTCGGCGGTGCGGTAGCCGCCTTTAGGGTGCGCCATCAGAACGGAATTTCGTCTTCAAAAGAAGGCTCTTCCACATCCAGCGGTTTTACCAGCCACCCGTGTCCGAAACCTTTGTCTGTATAGTCAACGGTTGACAGACCGATTTGATGGTCGATCCAATCATCACTGTCTGCCCCATATGCGTCGATCAGGATTTTGGTGTTGGTTGGATTCAGCACCAACCCCTTGTCCTTTCCGGCAAAATGCAGCTTTGCCCTGTCCTGGGCGGGCTTATCGTCGGTCGCATCAAAATGAATCTCAGATGTGCCTTCAATGGTTACTCTGAGATTCTTCCCGATGAAATCCGCTGCTTTCAGGTCCTTCGATTCTGTGGCTGAATATTTGTTCATGTCCATTGTTCCATATCTCCTGTTGTGTGCTTGTTTAAAGTTTCGCCTCGTCCAACACAGACTCCGCGTTCTCACCGGCTTTCTCGCACAGCGCATTGGCAAATGCGATCACAACGGCAACACAGCCATCGTGCGTCAGGTCTTCGGTTCTGAAGAGTTCCACTCCAGGCGTATCGATTTCTATTTCTGTCGGCGCCTCGACCAGCAGTGTTTTCTTCACTTCAATGTTTGCGACATACGACATTGTTTTTCGCCTCGGTAGGGTTCACCACCCTCAATCACCAACCCGGCGATTAACGCCGCAAACCCAAAAAGAATAATGGTGGTCAAAATCTTGTCAGCCATGATGAGGGGACTCCGTGTGCAGAATGTGATTAGCCCCGTGAATTTCTTCCAGGGTCTGGTAGTGCTTCCAATGCCCCTCAGACGGCGTCAGAGCCGTTTTAACGGCACTATGGCAGCATTGACCCACGGGTACGGCTGATTCGGGTAAGGTCGCCAGATAGGGCGTGGGGCGGTCACACAGCCCACAGAAATAGGGATAGGGGATGAAGATCACCAGTCTTTCCAAATTGCATCGATAATAATGGTTTTCAGTTCACCATGCACTAATTCACTGCCTGACGGCCACCCGTAGTTTCGAACGTATTCTCTGAACCGGGCTTCGACCTGAGTGGCATCAAATTTGCGCTGTGCTTTATGAAAATCTTTCATATCTTCGGCGGAAATCTCCAACATGACATCTAGGGCATCCTCAAGCTCACGCGCCTCATTTTCCTGCTGGAAGTTCTGTTCTGCGGCCTCATCATCTTCGCCCGAGCCGGCATCTATTTCATTGCTCATTGGTCGTTTCCTCCCATGAGGCGATCAATCCACCAGTCTGAGGTACAGTCGCCCAGCCCAATCGCTGACAGGCTTGAGTGACCAGTTGCCCCTCGATTGCCTCAAACTCATCACAGCTGGGAAAGTCCCGTCCGGCCACCATGTCCATCACCTGTTCGGCAATTTCATCCTGGCTGCTACCCATATCTGTTGGTTCGATGTGCAAGATTTTCATTGTGTTACTCCTTCGTCGGTTGTCTTAGCGAGTTCCGTATGGAATCGCTTTGGTACACGCTCCCCGTTGCTAAATGCTTCGGGCAATTTACCGTCTACGACATACGCCCAAGCACGGTCGGCCAAGTCGCCGTCTGCGTCAAGACTTTCTTCGTACTCGTAAACGTCGCGCACTAGGACAAGCTGCACGTTAGGTTCGCGTGGTAAGCCGGGACACGTATCGGAATAGTCGTGGTCAAGAACATCACCGCTTACCGGGTCGAACGGTTCCAAGTCCCATTCATAATCTACTTTGCGCTTTGGCATTTCGGTTTCTCCTTCGTCTCTATATGCTGTGGCTGATATTCATTATCCACATCCTACCGAACATTGCAACCCCCAATAACAGAGATATTTGCAATGTGCAGAACATAGGCGTATGGTGGGATTCATGGACTTTATGGAAGAAACACGCAAGCGCGTCAAACTCAGCGATGAAAAACTGAAGGATATTGCGGAAGGTGCTGGGGTTTCCTACAACTGGCTCAGACAGTTAAAAGGTCAGTTCTTGACTAACCCGAGGGTGAAGCAATTGCAGTTGGTGTACGATTACCTGGAACCGGAGCCAAAATGATTCGCACCAACTTCAAATCACATGAAGCGGCAAAGACTGAACTTGTCACCAACGATTATTGGCCGGTGCATGGTGCCCCAGGTACTGTGCAGAAATGGCGCAAGAACAGAACAACCTATGCAGTTGGCCGTGAGCGCAAAGCACGTTCAACCCGTTGGCATCTTGTGAAGATTCCGGCATAAGGACACTGACAACCATGACGATCCCCCGACAAAACCACTTTTTGGCTCCCAGGCACGGGGGTCAAAATGGGCAGTAAAGCAGACATAACCCGCGCCAGGGTTAAAGCTGAACTGCTGTCGGCAGGGGAGCCACTGTCACGGCGGCGACTGGCATTCAGGCTTGACCTTGACCCGAATACCGTCCGCAATCATTGCAACACGCTTATTGCGATGGGTGAGGTAAAAACCTTCGAGGCCCAGGTCAAGGTGATGGGTGGGCTGGTCTCCAAACAGACAATGTACGAAATTTTGTAACCCATTTTTCATCACAGTTTGTTCACAGGGTTACACACAGGGTTATACACAGGCTAAGTGATTGAAAAAGTAGGTGATTTTAGGGGTTATCCACAGAAAAGAGGTCTTACTATAATAATAATAATAATATAACAATAAGAAATAGGCGATGGAGCAGTGGCGGGACTGTCGCAAGAAAAATGATCGCTAAAGAATTTGGAAACAGGGAAAGATGCCGAAAACAAAACTATCATCGCGGTTTGACATCACTCACGAAATGCGTGAATGGGCGACCCGTAAATGCCCAACTCTGGACATTGATTATTATCACGATGAGTTCTGCGATCACTGGCATGGCAACGGCAAGATGATGGTTAGTTGGTCGGCAACTTGGCGAAACTGGATGCGCAGAACCAACAACGGTTCGGCTCCTGGGCTGTTCGGACCCGATGACAAGAGCATCATGCGGGTGAATTTCAGCATCGTGAAAAAGACAGTGGTCACGCCTCAAGACAAGGCGTGGGAAGAAATTGACCGCCTACGCGATCAGGCGGTGGCGAAAGGTATCACCATGCTAGAAGCTCGTCAGATGTCGCCCGTTGACCTGAAAAAGGCGGTAAGCTGATGTTCATCAATACGACGCAATCCACGGGCGATGAACTGAAAACCTATCGCGGAGCTGCGACAAGGCAGGAGGACAAGGTGCTTGCTCATTTCAAAGCCGGCGGTGACCACACGCCTAGCGAAGTCTGGAAATCAGGAATCCTGGGGGATGCCCCACTCACCTCGGTCAGACGCGCTATTTCTTGCCTGACAGATGCAGAAGAACTGAGTAAAACAACAAAGCAAAGGAAGGGTTTGTACGACAAGCCTGAATTTGTTTGGACGCTGGCACTTGGGCAGCAGGAGTTGTTCGATGTCAAATGATCTGGAACCCGATTGTTTGGCGATGGTGGTCAGGCCCGCTGGCAGCAATTTTGCACGACATTGCCCGCTGGTTGTCAAATGCGTTTTCCCGAGTTCCCAACTGGCACTCTCATTCGGAGATTGCTGGGAGGTTGATCAACTGATGCCGTGGGTTTCTGTGGATGGCCCAATCCGCAAGCCTTTTTGGCCGACCAACCTGCTCTATCGCATCGACGGTTACGACGAGGAAGACACGAAAAACGAACCAGTTCATCACGTTACGTCAGAATGAAGCGCCCCTTTTGTCGGTTTTGTCAGTTCCGTTTGGTTGCAGGTGGACAAAGATTTATTCAAATTTACTGGGTGCTGTTTCTCATCGGCGCCGTTGGAATAACGGTTTGGATCACGCCGTGACAGCGCCTATCCTCCAATACAACCGCAACACCGCAACAAACCAACGCCCCTTCATACGCCTCAAAACTCAGTAAAAGGCCAAAACTATTGGCTAGTTAATTGCTATTTTCTGAAATTTTCACTAGACGCACGGTCATCAGTGTTATACACTTCCATTTGTAAATTCTCCTGGGCCACAGTTAACGTCTGCCCGACGCTGTGGCCCTTTTCTTTTCTATCCTGCTACGACAGACCTGACTTTTTCCCACTCAGGTACATTCAGATACCCTCGTCCGGTCGCCGTCCACTCAGGCTGGATTTCGCCCTCTGTCTCGAGTCTTCGTACGACCAGCCGGACAAACTCTCGGGACGTATTAGTCGCCGGAGCTATCCGGGACAGCGGTATGAGTTTCGGTTCCGTATCCATGTTTCATCTCTCTCCAGGTTGCGCCTAAATGGCTGATACGCCTATATATACAGAAGTTACGTATACGTATGCAATACGTATAAAATTCTAATATAAGCGTATACACAGGTAGCTGAGAAATGACCGAATCTCTTCTTTTCTATCCTGCTACGACAGACCTGACTTTTTCCCACTCAGGTACATAAAGGCCAAAACTATTGGCTAGTTAATTGCTATTTTCTGAAATTTTCTTTGTGGGCGCCCCCCGAAAAATACTATGTAGCGTTACGTTAATTATAATTTCCGTTACGCCGAGGGGAATTTTTTCGGCAAAAAAGTAACGTGGGCACCCTCTCGGAAATAATCATGCCAGACGTACGTTAATCATAATTAACGTACGTTCAGCCAGTTTTTTCACCCCTCAAAAAGGTGTTATCCAGTCTTTTGTTCAGTCATGTCCGCAGGGACGAAGGAGACACTATGGAAGCCAAGACAAGCGAGCGCCTTATACGCTGGCCGGAAGTGCATAGCCGCACTGGCATTTGCCGCAGTCACGCCCACGCCCTAGCTGCCCAAGGGCACTTTCCGAAACCAATCAAGCTCGGTACCCGTGCCTGTGCCTGGGTAGAGCAAGAAATTCAAGAGTGGATTCGCGGGCAAATTGAGCAGTCCCGAGCCGATGAATAACTATAATGAATGGTTAAAAACCATAGAGTCTACTCCAGATTTGGACGGTGGCGGGCCGATATTAGCCCCAATATTTCGACAATTGCTATCAGGTAGAAAATTTAACACCGCATTTGAATGGTGCGCTGGCCCAGCTTGGATAGGAATGTGGCTGTTAGAGAATAACACCTGTGAAACATTGGTAACTGGGGATATAAATGAAAAGTCAGTAAAATTAGTTCGTAAAACAGCGAAAAACAATAATTACAATGTCAGGGCTTACGTCAGTGATAATTTAAAAAGCATCCCCAAAGATGAGAAATTTGATCTGGTCATCTCAAACCCTCCAAATTATTGTAATATCCAAAGAACCCATACACTTGGGTATCTGCGAGATGATTTAAGACCCTCCGATATAGACTGGAAGATACACAAAGATTTTTATCAAAATATAAGTAAATATCTGAATGATGACGCCATCATGTTTATTTCGGAAATAGAACCATACAGTAAGAATGTATATATCGGTGGCGAATTGTATGATAAACGACCTGAAATACCGATGAAAGACTTCAAGATGATGATAGAAAGTAATAACTTAAAGATTATAAATAGAACTCTTTATAATGCTTATGATGGGGTGAATTGTTACATACTGGAAATCCATTCGATGTTTGAGAAAAATGACGGATGAATGGCACAACTTGAGGTCGAAGAAATGAGCGAAAACAACGATAACGAAGAAGAGTTCATGTGCAACTGCACCGTCTGTGGGTGCGACTTCGACCTGGAAGGCGAGGGCGGTCAGTGTGGTGATATTGGCATTTTGCCGGTGGCTTTCTGTCCAACGTGCTTAAACGGCATCCGCG
>Ga0098058_1000592_pt1 | contig 11971 bp, 18 predicted proteins | sample 19_taG_FD_75061 | JGI IMG/M metagenome (GOLD analysis project Ga0098058, IMG submission 75061) | Marine viral communities from the Subarctic Pacific Ocean - 19_ETSP_OMZ_AT15317 metaG | ecosystem: Environmental > Aquatic > Marine > Oceanic | place: Pacific Ocean | collected 2015-01-19 | reverse complement strand
TCCATGCAAGCCCTTGAGTACCACCCAACCATGGAGAAGGTATGAAGCTGACACAGGAAAATGACGGGCTGTGGTACGCCGTATTCAATTACAGGGGCGTAGTCTTAGTTGGCTTTGCCCCAGAACCCAAGGAGGCGATAACCTATTGCCTCCAACTTTTTAAGGAGCGAGACAATGCGAAATAAAACTCCATTGAGTATAGTACAGGTTGAAGAGGCTTGCCCCTCAGCCTTTCATAAGACAGCCCACCCCAACAGGAGTGAGCGCTATGTACACCTACCCACCAGTGAGCTCATCACGTCCATGATGGATAATGGCTACGGCGTGAGCAGGGCGCAGCAGAAGCAAACCAGAAGCAGTGAGGCAATGAACTTTACCCGCCACCTGTTAGCCTTCCGGCCCGTTGAGTCCTTTGACAAGCAGGTGATAGTCGGTGACGCCACACCAGAAATACTGCTGGTTAGTTCCCATGACGGTACTACAGCCTTCCGGCTGTTTGTTGGTATGTTCAGGTTCGTATGTGCCAATGGACTCATGGCGGGGGACACGTTTGCCAACGAGACCATCTACCACCGTGGTGACGCAGCGGAGCAGATGGTTACTAAGAGCGACGCCCTGATGCAGGAGTATGTACCCAAGCTGAAGCACTGGGTGGAAACTGCCCAGGACACTGACCTTACCAGTAGGCAGCAGAATGCCTTTGCTGAGAAGGCTATGCAGATACGCCACGGTAAGGATACCCCGTATGACCACAAGCTACTACTCCATGCCAAGCGTGATGAAGACAAGGGGGACAACGTGTGGCGGGTCTACAACAGGGTGCAGGAGAACTTAATGCAGGGAGGTATTGAGGGTAGAAGCGCAACAGGTAGACGCTCAGTACTGCGGCCAATCAACCGCGTGACTAAGGACGTGACCTACAACCAGCAGTTGTGGGACTTAGCCAGCACCCATCTAAAGGAGGCGGCGTAACGCTTCGTAAATCAGCGTTGTGCCCCCATTTCTCTGTGTTATAATGTGGGTGCAACGTACAACAACAGGGATCTAAGATGGGCAAGAAGAAAATGACGTTGGCGGAGATAGCACTCCTCGCTGACGCATACAAAGCACTAAGAGACAAACGGCTGGAACTCAAACGGCAAGTGGAAGCACTTGAGGATGAGGAAAAGCTAACCAAGAATCAACTTATCGACATACTCCAGCAACAAGGTGTCAACGGAGTAGAGGGTAAGCTGTGTAGAGTGTCGCTTAAAACCAGTATCAACCCCTTGGTTGTAGACTGGGATAAGCTAGACGCTTACATCCTTGAAACTCAAGACCTTTCACTGTTACAACGCCGCCTTGGAGTGGGTGCTGTACGTGAGCATTGGGATGCAGGGGACCAACTGCCTGGAGTGGTGGAAAACGAAGAAACTGCTCTAAGCGTTCGTAAAATCTAAAGAGGAAGTTCTAATGACTGAAGAAAACTTACCCGCTAAATGGGAAGATGAAATGGCTGGCTTTGCTAAAGAGTCGGCTGATATGGTTAAACCGGAAGCTAGTAGCATCAGCCTCCGTGGTGGCATAGTATCCTACGGTGGTACTCCAGTTCCCGGAAACACACTGGATGTGGTAGTGCTCGGGTTTGTGTTTGAGCACAGCTACTATGACAAGGACTATGACCCCGACAATGTAACATCCCCCGCTTGCTTTTCACTGGGGACCGATGAAGATGATATGGCCCCCAACGAGAAGTCAGAAACCCCGCAACATGACACATGCGCTGGATGCCCAAACCTGGAGTGGGGCAGTAGCCCAAGAGGTAGAGGCAAGGCATGTCAACAACGGTATCGGCTCATTGTGGTGCCAGCAGATTCTATAGCTGACGAGCAGAGCATGTTGGCGGCAGAAGTAGCGGTGCTGAAATTGCCAGTAACGAGTGGTAAATACTGGAACCAGTACGTCAACCAAGTCAGCGGCATGTTTAAGAGGCCGGAGTGGGGAGTTATTACCCAAATCTCTGCTGAGCCTGATGCTAAAACCCAGTTCAAGGCAATCTTTAACTGCCTTGAGGGTATTGACTTTGAAGCCACCCCCGAAGTGTACGGTGCTATCAGGCAGAAGATAGAACTGTCTGAACCAATACTGTACAAAGCGTACGACGCCAACGTGGAAGAGGAACCCAAAAAGCCAGCTCGTAAGAGCAAGGCCCGTGCGTGACATTGTAACCATCGACTTTGAAACTGAGGCCATTGAGGATAGACCACACTATCCTCCACGGCCAGTCGGTGTTGCGATTAAAGGGCGGGGAGTTAGCACTTATCTAGCATGGGGTCACCCAGAAGGTAATAACTGCAACATAGAAGGTGCGCGGGAAGCCCTGCAAGCTATCTGGGCAGATGATGTAGACCTGTTATTCCACAACGCTAAGTTTGACATTGATGTAGCCGAAACATGGATGGACGTTGACATGCCAAGCTGGGATAGAGTGCATGATACCATGTTCCTACTCTACCTGTACAATCCACACGCCAGAACTGTAGCCCTGAAGCCAGCTAGTGAAAACCTGCTTGACTGGCCTGCTGAAGAACGGGATGAGCTACACGACTGGATAATGGCCTATACAGGGTGTACTAGGAAGAAGAAGGCAGGGGCATGGATAGCCCACGCTCCAGCAGAGCTTGTCGGGCGGTATGCTAAGGGGGATACTGACCGCACAAGTGCGCTGTTTAACTTCCTAATGCCGTACATTGAAGAAAATGAAATGCTGGAAGCGTACAACCGTGAGCGCCAGCTAATGCCAATCCTACTTGAGTCGGAGCGGCATGGCATTCTGGTTGACACGGCGAGGCTAACAGAGGACCTACATAGCTGGGAAGCTAACCTCATCATAGTGGACACTGAAATAATGCAAACTATGGGGATAACAGACCCAGACATTATTGGCAGTCCCAAGCAACTAGGCGACGCGTTGGAGGCTAAGGGGTTAGCTGACCCTACCAAATGGCTACCCACCAAAAAGGGCCATAGGAGTGTTAGCAAGGACAGCCTAGGAGCCGCCGTAGACAATAAACGGTTGCTAGGGCTACTTGGCTATAGGGGGGCGCTTAAAAACGCTCTAAGCACGTTCCTGAGGCCTTGGCATGGGCTAACGGTTGGGCAGAACTACGACAGACTACATACCTCCTGGCACCAAGTACGGAACCCTGAGGGGTATGGTACCCGAACAGGGCGTATATCCAGCACCCGCCCGAACTTTGCTAATGTCCCCAATGAGTATGACGCACCACCGGAGGGCTACCCAGAGCTACCCCTAGTGAGGAGTTACTTGTTACCGGACAAGGGCCATGTGTGGCTGAAGCGTGACTACAGCGCCCAGGAAATACGCATACTGGCCCATTTTGAAGATGGTAGTCTAATGGAGGCCTTTAAGGAGGATGCCAACATGGACCCCCATGCCTTTGCAGCCGCACTCATTGAGGAGGTAACAACCATTAAGCTGAATCGGGGCGCTACTAAGATCATAGCATTCAGTATCTGCTACGGCAAGGGGACTAAGATGCTGGCAGTGGATCTAGGTGTTGAGTATCCAATGGGCTTTCAACTCAAACAGGGTTATTTCGACGCATTTCCAGGCATTAAGGACCTAAGCAAGGACGTTAAGGACATAGGGGATGAGGGTAGTGCGGTGCGGACAGTGGGTGGGAGGCTTATGTATGCTGAGCCTCCTATAAATGGCCGCCGCTTCAGCTATAAGCTACTAAACCACTTGATACAGGGTAGCGCCAGTGACCTAACCAAGCAGGGTATCATAGACTACTATGACCAAGGCGGGGTAGGCCACCTACTAGCTCAGGTGTACGACGAGGTGAACCTATCTGTCCCTGTTAGTTACGTCAGGTACCAGAATGACCTACTGGAAACAGCAATGGCGGGTATAGAGTTGGCCCTTGACGTACCCCTAACCAGTGACTTGTACATTGGTGAAACGTGGCACGATGCAGATGGCCACAAAAACCCAGATCTAGGTAAGTATCTAGTGGAGGAACGGTGATGGGGTTTATGAAGCCTAAGATATACGCGCTGTCTAACAGTCGTATCAACACGTACGACCCAGACCAAGGGGGTTGCCCTAAGAAGGCGTACTTTAAGTTCATACTCAAGTACAAGGAGGCTCCCAACGATGCAATGGCGCGGGGGCTTAAGATACACAAGTCTCAGGAGGACCTAATAAACGACCGCAGCCTGGACTTTCCCCCTATACTACAGCGGGTTAAGGAACCGCTCATTAGCCTACTAACGGCGGAGGGGGAGCTAACAGCGGAGCACCAAATAGCCTTTAATAAAGACTGGCAGGTGGTAGAATGGTTTGCCCCTGATGCGGCATGGCGCGTAGTGTATGACGCAGTGCTAGATCAAGGGGGTACCGTAACGGTGCAAGACCTCAAGTCTGGTAAGATGTATGACCACCACGCTATTGAAATGGACAGGTACGCACTCAGCGCCTTTATGTGGAAGCCCGACGTTGATGAAGTTACAGTGGAGTATCACTACATGGATCAGGGTAAGGTGTCCAGAGGAGTGTACACGAGGGCCGAGGACCTTAGTGTTCTAGAGGCTGCTTACGATAAAGTTGCTGCTAAAATTCGAGCGGATTCAATTTTCGCAGCCAACCCCTCCTACAAGTGTAAGTGGTGCTTCCAACGCAGAAGTATAGGCGGGGAGTGTGAGCATGGCTAGTTGGACCATCATACAGATCAGTCGTGATGGCGTTGTGTGGTTATGTACTCAGTGCGAGTATGTAACCGCACAACTTAATGAACAGCGAAGAGAGGTGTGTGAGTGTACAAACTTGAAAAAGACGTAGTTAAGCCAGTCACACGCTGGGCTAAGGACCACAAGGTTGTCAGCATTGCCCTGGACTATGCTGGCTGGCCTGACCGTATGTACATATTCCCCAAGGGGGCGGTGGTGTTTATAGAGTTTAAGCGTCCAGGTAAGAAGCCGCGCAAATTGCAAGCAGTTCGTTTACGAACCCTTGTGGATTACAAACAAAAAGCGTATACTTTTGATAACGCAGCAGCAGCAATACGCATCTTGGAGCAAGAGCTATGAGTTTCAACAGGGCTCAGCATTGGGAACCGCACCAGTACCAAAAGGACGGCATTAAGTTCATGCTTGAACATGGTGCTGCGGGGATGTTCCTTGATCCTGGCTTAGGCAAGACCTCCGTTACACTAGCAGCGTTTGAAATTTTACGTCAGCAGGGCATGGCTCGGACCATGCTGGTAATTGCTCCCCTCCGTGTGTGTCACATGGTGTGGCCCTCGGAGGTTGCCAAATGGTCTATGTTCAATGACTTGGTAGTTAGGGTGCTTCACGGGAAGCATAAAGACGCTGAACTGGCTCGCCCTGCTGACATCTACGTTATAAACCCAGAAGGACTACCGTGGCTACTAGGTAGCGACGTCCTAGATAGGCGGTGGAAGTACGAGACCTCCAAGCTGGCTGTGATCAAGCCGGACATGCTGGTCATAGATGAAAGCACTAAATTCAAGAAGGCAGGTACAAAGAGATTCAAAATGCTGAAAAAAGTGCTGCATACGTTCTCCCGCCGCTACTGCCTAACAGGTACACCGACGCCCAACGGCCTCATGGACCTGTTTGGTCAGATCTACATCCTTGATCAAGGGGTGGCACTAGGCCAGTTTATCACACACTTTAGGCGTAAGTTCTTCACCCCTGACCACACAGGGTTTGGGTGGGAGCCTACCCCCTCAGCGTTTGACACTATACTTGACCTGATAGCGCCGTTTACCATGCGCCTTGAAGACACTGACTGGTTAGAGCTACCGGAGCTGGTGTACAACGACATCAAGGTGAACCTACCAGCAGAGGCTAGGGCTATCTACAACGAGCTTGAAGAAGAGCTTATGGCTATCATACAGGAGACGGAGGTGCTAGTCCCCTCCTCGGCTGCTGTGAGTATAAAGCTGAGACAGTTGTGCGGCGGGGCTGTGTATGACAACGAAGGGAAAGTGCTACAGATACACAAAGAGAAGGCACTGGCTCTAAAAGAACTACATGAGAGCATAGGGGAAGCCCCCTTGCTAGTCGCGTACCAGTTTAAGCATGAGATAGAAACTATCCGTGCTGAGTTTGGGGACGTACCCTACATCGGTAGTGGTGTGTCCACAAAAGAGGCTAATGATCTATGTGTTGGCTTCAACATGGGAGCAATCCCAGTGTTATTAGCCCATCCCGCTTCCATAGGGCATGGGCTAAACTTGCAAGGCAGAAGTAACCATGTTGCGTTCTATGGGCTACCGTGGGACTTAGAACAATACATGCAGTTCATTCGCCGTGTTAGAAGACAAGGGAATGACAATTCCCATGTGTTTGTTCATCACATACTGGCAAGAAGCACTATTGAGCTTGCTGTTATGCGAGCGTTACGAGGCAAGGATACTTCACAAAGTTCTTTGCTCAATTACTTAAAATCATACCTTAATGAGGAAAACCACAATGGTTGAAAAAACAACAGAAAATGTTATTGACAAGGCTGTGTCTAAAGCTAAGGGTAAAGCAACATCCAAGCCCAAGGCAGACGCTGGACCAGCTAAGAACGAGACTGGCGCTGCACGTCCCAGGAAGTTTGACTACGGCATTGCCCCCGCTTCAGTGTTGGCAGTGGTTAAGGACAAGATGCCTGAAACTGCTGAAGACGGAACGTACCACATCGGCAAAGGGCTAGACAAGCCTTACAACATCATTGCTGAGGCTTGCAAGGGCCGAGGTAAGGGTGTTGACGTCAACGAGTTCAACGCCGCAGGTGGAACCCGCAGCCACATCCGTAAGTTGGCCCGTTCTGGGCGCATTACCATCACTGGTGAAGACGGTACGGTCTATCCTATAGACTACGTTAAGCCAGCGCCAAAGCCTAAGAAAGAAAAAGCGGCGTAACGCAACTGGGGAGGCTAACGCAGCTCCCCTTATTCTAATTTAGGAGCAAGAGCATGCAAGGGAAAAGCGTGAATTTTAGGGGCACGAGTGGTACAGGCAAGACTACCATTATGCGCCATTTCTTAAAACTGGGGAGCTTTGAGCAGTTCGTTGCTCTACAGCACTTCAACCCCAAACCAACCAAGTCCGGCAGAGCGCGTAAACCAAGGGACATCTACGCATACAAAGGTGAACTGTTTGGTAGGTCTGCTAGGATACTGGGCAACTACACTCCCACCAACGGCGGGTGTGATACCATCCCATCCGTAACACTGTCAGCCAAGCTGTTATCTGAGTACTTTAATCAGGGCCACTTGGTTCTGTTTGAAGGGCTAATGATCAGCCACATGCTGGGGACGGTAGGGGCCATGCAGGAGACGCTAGGTAAGGAGCACAACGTATTGGCCTATCTGGACACCCCCCTGTTCAAGTGCTTAGAAAGAGTACAGCAGCGGCGGTTTGACCGTGGGGATATGCGGCCCTTTAATGAGGACAACACAAGGGGCGACCATGAGCGAGTGTGGAACAACATGAACAACGCCAAGCAGCAGGGGTTCAGGGTTGAAGAGATAGACCACTTGCAGCTAATATCACAGGCACATGACTTGGTCAAGGCGGTGGCAAGTGAATGAAGAAGCGTTAGTATACTGGATAACAGAACGTGAGAACATACGCAAGGCCAAGGAGCAGGGTAAGTCCAAGCCTTGGTCTGACAACGAGGTCATGCAGCAAACGTACTTCTGCAACGTACACCGTGAGGACGACAAGGTAACAAGGTGGGTCCGCACTCAGTGGGCGCTGCAAGGACTCCATAACATAGAAGCGAATATGTGCATGGCGCGGCTAGTCAATCGCATAGAGTCACTAAAGGCACTTAACTGGCCTTGGGATCACTTTGACGCTGAAAGGTTTGGTGTGGTAGCGAACAACACACAGCCTTTCTGGGGGTCGGCGTATGTAGTAACCACCCACGGCCAGCCAATGAGCAAAGTAGACTACGCCATAGAGGTGCTAGGAGCCATTTTTAGGGTTAGCCCTACCATACCTATAGGTAGCACCCTAAACAGCGCCCACGGCGTTCTAACGGGTTTAGAGGGCTTTGGCAGCTTCATGGCGGCGCAGGTTGTGGCAGACCTAAAGAACACAGTAGGACACACGCTACAGAACGCCGTAGACCGTAACACATGGTCCGCGCACGGCCCTGGAAGCTTGCGGGGACTAGGGTGGATACTAGACTGCAAGGTAACGCCTGGAGCCTACCACAATGCTATCTACAAGGCGTGGACCAGAGTGCGGGGCCACCTAGCTCCTAAAGAGCAGGTGATGTGTATGCAAGACTTTCAAAACTGCTTGTGTGAATTTGACAAGTTCATGCGGGTAACTCATAAAACTGGTAAAAGTAAGAGGAGGTACAACGGTGCGTAACAGAGTAGGAGGTGTGAGACAAGTACAAGATATTCGAAGTGCCCTAGCCCCTAAAGCTAGACCATCTAGGCGGGGGTATGTCATTCCAAGATGGCCTAAGATGGACTTGGCTAAGATAAAGGTCGTAAGCATACGAACGGGGCTGAAGGGGGAGCCCCTACTAGAAGCTGTGCGCCTAGCATGGCCTGGACTAGCAACGGCGTACAAAGAACGAACAGGCAGGGCGCTCACAGCCCACGTACTAGAAGATAGACTGGACAAAGGTATGCGGCAGTTAGAAGAACTGAAATACCAGCATCTTATAGCCCAAGCATGGAGTGAATATGGAAATTAGCGACGTAACAGCAGACGGACTGTACGCAGAAGCACTGTGGCAGTTCAGGCGTCATGCAGTAGAGGAGGAAACGCGCAACGGGAGGGTGCTAACTCATACCGCCCCCGTATCCCTCCGTCTTATGCGGCCAGACCTTAGAGTGTTGTACAATGACCACAGAGATGCTAACCCCTTCTTCCATCTAATGGAGGCTATATGGATGTGGGCGGGGCGCAATGACCTTAAATGGATACAGCAGTTCAACAAAGGTATAGCTCAGTACGCTGATGAGGGGGTTCTTATGGGTGCCTATGGGTGGAGGTGGCGGAGCTACTTTGGGTTTGACCAGTTGAACACTCTAGCCACTAGCATACTGCGGAACCCCACTAGTAGGCAGCACGTCCTACAGATGTGGCACCCTAGAGACCTGTACAACGATGACAAGGACAAGCCCTGCAACACGCAGATCATGTTCAGGGTTGTAAACAGCCGTCTAAACATGACGGTCATCAACCGCAGTAATGACCTTATATGGGGAGCACTAGGGGCCAACATAGTCCACATGACAATGTTACAGGAGCTCATGGCTCGCAGTACTGGGGTAGGACTTGGGGTGTACAGAGTGTTCAGCAACAACCTCCACGTCTACGAGCGGCACTGGGGTCTTTTGAATAACAGGGAAGCTAACCATGCTGATACATTTCGACAGACGGCAAGTGAACATGTACCCCGTCCGTTGCACTCAGAAGGGAAAACCATACACATTAAGTCTTGGCTACAAGATGCTGAAAGGTTTTGTGAGGGCAAGGGGTCCCTCAACTACAGTTGGTTTAATGAGGTAGCAACCCCAATGCGGAATGCATACCTTGACAGAGAGCGTAGAAACTGGCACATAAAAGACATTCAATGCCCTGCTTGGCGTCATGCCGCCGAGTTGTGGTCTAACCGTAGAGGCGTATAATAATGCTACAACAACAGCAAGAGAACAACATGACTATAGAGGATAGACTTTACCTACAGCTCCAGGCGCAGAGTGTTAAGCGTTACCACAACACTGATATACTGGGCACCCAGACAGTTGGCGAGCACACCTATGGGGCCGTACAAATATTAAGATACTTGTTAGAGGGCAAAAGTTCAGAGTACCAGCTACAGGCCATAACAGCCATGCTAGACCATGACGTACCGGAGGCCCTGCTAGGGGATACCCCGCACCCTACCAAAAAGATATGGGATGTGATGGCTGACGCTGTAGCTGATTCAGAGGACGCTATAGTTAGGGAGTACAAGCTGTCAGGGCCGGAGGGTGCGCCAATGGCTATAGACTGCAAGGCAGCCGACCTACTGGAAATGGCCTACTTTGCCCTAAGACAAGTTACGTTGGGGAATGGTAGCGCCATGAAAATTATTGGCGCGGTGGCTGAAGCAATGGGGGCTATAAAGGCTCCTACCAAGGCCAACGATATGCTAATAGTCATAATTGAAGAAATACAGGAGGTGCTAGGTGTCAGCGAATGATGACCAAGTAGGCGGAACACATTACAAAAGCCAAGAAATACAGCACTGGGACCTAGTAGAATACAACGGGATACCTTATATGGAGGCGCAAATAATCAAGTACGTTATGCGTCACCAGGATAAGAATGGTAAGGAAGACTTACTAAAGGCGGGGCACTTCTTGCAGAAGCTTATAGAGCTGAGGTACTAGCCCTCAACCCCATGAGGCCAGACCTGACCAACTAGCGCACGTATCCTAGCTTGTGTGTCTATATCCAAGTCAGAGTGTTTCACGCCTTCCATTAGAGCGTTGTAGAACCGGTGCTGCTGGTAGATCGATCTACCAGTTACAAAGTCTGCTACGGGGTCATCCCTATTCAGCTGAAACGCGGCCCATTCCACAGGCTCAATCTTACCTGTGTTGTTAGCGTCCCATCCTGGCATCCGAGCGTTGTACTCGTCTATGTTACCCTGATCAAAACTGTTACCCGTTCCTGGGTTGATACCAAAAGGAGACTCATCCACAGGCTCTGGCTCTGGCTCTGGCTCTGGCTGGTTAGAAGGCAACCCCTCCCAGTAAGGATTGGGTACTTTACCCAAACCGTCAAGAATAAACCATTGAGTGGTGGTATTACTTGGATCGTAGATACCATACGGGTCTACCTCTGTGGGTGGAAACGTACCTGCGTCTGGGCTAAGTCCTGTGGAAGGACCTTCGGGGTCCGTGACTACGTCAGGGTCAGAAACCAAGTTAGGATCAAATACATCACTGCCAGTGCCTGAGCCTACACCAGATTCAGGTATTGGGTCAGTCTGTAGCGCCCTAGTGTCTGATAAGCTCTGGTCTAAGTACCCTGCCAGTAGCCCTTCCTTACTCTGTGGCTGACCAAAGTTACCAGTAGAATAGGACTGCGAAGGGGCGCCGACATTATAATTTGGCGCTTGATACGCAGAACCTCCTGGCCTAGCTCCTGGGTTCTGCCGTAGCAGAGTATTCAGGTACACATAATGGTTCGTTTGATCTTGAGTAGGAGCTGGCCCCTTGTAGTTAGGGTCAGAGTCCCACATCGTGTTACCAAACTTGAACGCATCAGTCTTAAGGTGGTCGCTGGGGACGGCCCCTTGGTAGTTGTTGTTCTCAGGCATTCTCGGCCTCCGAAATAGTTTGTATCATATCAAAGATCTCCGGCGCGTTGACTGTGTACTGCGCCCCCTTTAGCCGCTCAACTATCAGCTTATGCTCTGCATTCTCAAGGTCTATAGTAGTGTCCCCGATCTCAGGCATCTTAACAGCCTTCAGCTTTGCCAGTATCGGCATTACCTCTAGCATCTCTTCCATGTTCGTTCCAGCTTGTGGGTTCTTGGGGGTTAGTAGTATTCGCCTAACCTCATCTATCCACACGTAGTCCACGGTGTCGCTGTTGCTCTTGTCCAGGTAGTTAACTGGCATCTTAGTTCTGCGTAATGTTACTTTCTTCATAGCTACTCCACGTTCAAATGATCTGTCCTACTCCCTGCCGGAATGCTGAATATCAGCGGTGGTGTATGGGTTCGCATATTGCCTTCCATATCCTCATATTCTACAGGGGTTCTGGGGTAAGCGGCATCATAAGCCGCTCTTGCCTCTGATACAGCAGGAATGTCCTCCATTATCGGAGCTCGCGTGACATTCGTTTGCTCAGGGATGACCTTATTACCCATGATTGGCTTCTGCACGTAACGGGTTTCACCGTCAATGTCCTCGAAAGGCTGGGT
>Ga0098058_1000583_pt1 | contig 12070 bp, 13 predicted proteins | sample 19_taG_FD_75061 | JGI IMG/M metagenome (GOLD analysis project Ga0098058, IMG submission 75061) | Marine viral communities from the Subarctic Pacific Ocean - 19_ETSP_OMZ_AT15317 metaG | ecosystem: Environmental > Aquatic > Marine > Oceanic | place: Pacific Ocean | collected 2015-01-19 | reverse complement strand
TTTTTTACTTTATAAAATGTGGTATAATCTTCTCCTGTATAATCTTTTGGGTTATATCAGGACCTGTTGTGGCGAAGGATCTACCATTAGTATATAGAAGTTCATACAATTCTTTGTCATTGCCGCCGTCTGAGCATTTGTCCCCAACGAACCAAACATCATAACCAGGGAAATGTTTTAAACTATAAGTTTTATCCCAACCAATAGGGTAGATATCGAAACTAGTGTCTCCCCCGCATTTGATATCTAAACTAAGTTCGTTGGATTTAAAATCTCTTAATAACCAACCTCTCTCATCTTCACGATAGGTAGGAGTAAAAGAGGTGTCCCAATCGACAAAAGTGGTTCTCTCAGAAAGAGTAGCACTTCTGCCGATGGGACACCAATTGACCATAGATCCCCTGTAATCAATGAAATTGCCACTGAAACAAGGAAGTCTATGGGAGAAACGACTTTGTCTGTTAAAGAGAGTTCTGATTAGTTTATTATAATCATCTTTACCAATCTTGCTTTTCATATTTGTTTCATGAATAAGATTATAACTACAACCTAAATTTTTTGGGGGAGTATAATGTTTGGTTCCGTTACAAGGCAATAAATGCATTTTATAACGAACTTCAGACTTCTCAATAACTAAAGCCATTTGCTCACGAATATAATCATAATCACTACCAGATACTATACCAATCTCTGTAATAGATGCCAACTTGGATAAAGTAGGCAGAAGGAATCTTTCAAATTTTTTCCTTGGTTTGGTTAAAGTTCCATCCATATCAAATAGGACAATGGTTTTGTTCATAATCAACTCGTTCTAATCTAATATAACATGTTCTGAACAACTTGTCAAGAATTATTTTGACAAACCGTATCAATAATGAGTCGTGTAACTTTATAAGGATCGCAATTAGCATTAGGGCGACGATCTTCAACATAGCCTTTTTGTTGTTTGGCTACTTGCCAAGGAATTCTCACTGAGGCTGTTCTATCTGAGACACCATATTTAAATTCTTTATATGAACAAGTCTCATGGGCTCCAGTAAGACGATCAACGATCCCCTCGCCATAATTTTCAATATGAGACATCGGATTGTTACCTAATGCTTCACAAGCCGCCACGCAAGCATCATAATTTTCTCGCATTTCTTTAGTACTAAAATTGGTATGACAACCAGCACCATTCCAATCACCATCCATGGGTTTACCTGACCAACTTACAACTATATCTTGATGCTCTGATACTCGTTCCATAATATACCTAGCTATCCACATTTCATCACTTACAGAAACAGCGTCTAGAGGGCCAATTTGATATTCCCATTGACCTGGACACACTTCAGCATTAATACCACTCAAATGAAGACCAGCATATAGACATGCTCGCATATGCTCTTCTGCAACAGACCGTCCAAATGTACGTTCTGTCCCTGCACTACAATAATAGTCACCTTGGGGTGGCGGTTCTCCATCAGAAGGAAAACCTAAAGGTTTTAAACTATCTTGACGCAATAAAGTATATTCTTGTTCCATACCAAACCATGTCTCATGATTTTTATATAGCTGTGCCAATTCACGACACGCCGCTCTTTCATTAGAAACATGAGGAGTATCATCTGTATTCCATACTTCACAAAGGACAAATACATGCGGATTACCACGAAACGGATCCGGTACCACAAAAGCTGGCTTCAAAACACAATCAGAATTACGCCCTTCTGCTTGATTTGTAGAGCTACCATCAAATCCCCAAATAGGAAGGTCCATAACTGGTAATTCACCATTGTGGTTAATTACTCGCGTTTTACTTCTTAAAAATGGTGTTGGAGCAGTTCCATCAATCCATATATACTCTGCCAAAAACAAATTATTTTTTTTATTCATAATCACCTCTTTTAGTTTAATTTAATTTGATATTTTTTTACTTCTTTTCTGAAATCACTTTCAGATATTCCCATAAGAGAAGCTGCGTCTCTAATCGTTCTACATGCAGAGAGGGAATAACTTAATACAGCTTCTCTACATATATAATGTATACTATTCCATATAGGAAAGTTATATAGTTTATTATTAATATATTCTGAAGATAATTCTAATTTTAATCCTATAATTTCTTCTAATGTTAAATTATTAAGAACCAATTCAAAGTTCTTATCTATCTTATTTTCTTTTCTTAATCTATTCTTTAAAGAATAATAATAATTTTTTCCTTTAAATTCTTTATTTTTTTTCACCCACACCCTTGACTCCAGAGTAAAAACGTGTTATAATATTATATGCCACCTTTTGGTGGGCCTTCTCCTGTCGCATCTTCGTATTGATCTGTGGTGGGTTCCTCAACTGACTTCTGTAGTTCATCTTCAAACTTATCAAAATACAGCTTCAAGTTAGTTATGAGATAATCCACAAACACTTCTTTATCTTCCATGTTAGCAAGAGAGTCATAAGCATCTAGAACATACTGAGATACTTTTCTAAAGGAGGTATAAGCCATGTTTCTACCGGTCTCATCCAACCCTTCAAGCCCTTTTCCAAATGACTCTTCTTCTGTAGGACCTTCATCATCTTCAATATCAAGTTTTTTGTCTTCATCTTCAATATCAACTTCAATATCGACCTCCTCCAAAGCAGCTAATTCATCTGCAAACTCAGCATCTTCTGGAGCGGGTTCTTCTCCACCAACAGTCAATTCACCTCCTTCTGTTGGTGGTTCTTCTAGAACTCCCGCCTCTCCTTCAATACCACTTTCTTCTCCAGGCTCAGTTGGGTCTTTGTGTGTTGTGTGGTTCAAAGGAAACTTATCATTAACAAGAGAAGGTTTTAGTTGGTCTTCAATCGCTTTAATAATGTGAGCCCTAAATGATTGTCTCTGAGTTTTGTCGGTTGTAAGTCTTTTATAATCAGCCCTAAGAGTAGGAATTGATTTTTTAAGCACATCTTCTAGCACATTAATACCAGTTGACCTATGCGGATGCACATCAGACACATCGCCTTCTTTTAAAAGTTGTCGCACAACTTTACGAAGAGCCATTTCTTGAAGCATTTCGCTCCTACGTTTTTGTTTGAAAATCTTTGTGGCCTTCTCATTGATGTATTTTCTTAACATCATTTCGGTTTTAAGTTCATTTCGCACCTGTTTTTTCTCCTTTTTGGCTCCACCATGTCCGGCATACGAGCCGCCGGTCCCAGTAGACATTTCATACAACTCTTTCAAAGAAGTTATTTGAATAATATATGGTTTCTTGCGGTCACACGCCTCTTTGATAAGAGAATCTAGATTTTCTAGTTTACTTCTTTTCATCGGTTTCGTTTAGTTTCTCTTTTGATTCTTTAGAATCTTTCTTTTTACCAAATCCCCACTTCTCCATAAGAAGCCGGTTCAGCTCTTTGTTTTTCCATTCTTTTAAAGACATTTTTTGAATTCTCCTTTCGTTATAAATAGATGGACTTTCTTGTTTTATCCTATCTTCCCAATCTCTAAACACTTTTAAATTACCATTATAATACGCTTCTCCCTCCATATCTCTCATATGAGGGTCCTTTTGTGCGTATCCCGCCCCACAGCCGCCTCCTGAGAGGTCTCCACGTTCATTCTGGTGGTGATGTACCAATTCGTGCGCAATCGACCTTAGAATGTCTTTGGGGTGTCTTCCATCAACATAGACTGTAATGGTGGAATTTTCTGGATTATATTCACCAGTCTTAGAAAGAACCCCATAATTTCTAGGATCAGATGCAAAATTGATGCTAGGTTGCTCTTTATAGCCGAGAACTTCTTGAGCATGTCCGCAAAGAGACCCCACAAGTGGCTCAAATCTACTAATATCATGTCCTGAATCATTAATTATATTAACTTTCATACTTTAAATAGTTCCAAACTTTCTTATTCTAATAATGCTTATCTCCATAATTGTATCTTTGGTGTTTGGCATTACTCTAGCAAAACAAACTTCTCTTCCACCTGTTTTTTTTTTGATTATAGCAATTAAAATTCCATGAAATGTCTTCTTTTCGCTTGTCCCAAGTTCATAATTCATATAATTAAACTCAACCCAAGAGATAAGATCTCCAATATTAAATTTTTCGGAATATTCTTCTCCCAATGCTTTGTTGCTTATTTTCATTCTTCATGATACTCTCTCTATAATTGCCAATAAAAGGCTAACCTAGCCTTTTTTATTGGGTCAATCCTCTCCATCTCCGACATGTTGCTTAACTAGTTCGTTAAAAGTAAGTGCATCAGCAACTTCATCAAGCATATGAGCAGCGGTAGCAATGAGTTGTAGCATCTGTGGGTCTAATTCGGTCTCATTTTCTATGGCTTTTCGGACTTTTTTCATAGATACCCTCATCCAATCAAGCTGCTTTGCGGTGTTTTCAGGGTCTATTTCGGCGTTTTCAGCCTCTTTTTGGACCCTATCATGCTCTTCTTTAATGATTTTAACCAGTTTTTCTCGTGAAAATTTCATATTTTTACCTCATTTTCCCTAAAATAATTAGTAAAAGGGTGATGATAGTGACCTCAAAACCTGTAAAATAGTAAAAAATGAGTAAAAATACATAAAATGTGGCCCAAAATAGCACTTTTTCCATTAATTATCTCCAATTATCTCCAATTTTTCTTGTGGAATGAGCAAAACAACACCAGAATTCCATTTCCAAGGCGAAAAAACGTATAATTTACCGTCTTTCACACCTTTATCGGGCATTATATACAATTCGGAGACCGCTGGTACCTCCACAAACGCCTTATCGTTGATAGAATAGTAAAAATGTGGCCCATTTCCTGCTAAAACAACCGGATAAAGCTTGTTTTCGTTGGACATCTTGACTATACCCTTTAGTTTTTCCATTAAAAGGTCTAATTTCTTGTCTAATTCTTTATTTCCCGTGGTCATGGTCACTTTTTACTGTTGTCCACTTGGCATCCGGTCCTTTATCACCATATCCTCCATCATAATGCCACGAACTAACGTTCCAATGGTATTTATCGTTCCCTGTTTTCTTTTTTTCGTCCATATTTGATGATATTTTGATCTTTATACTACCATTTCCACCCATAGACATCAATTTATCATAAGAATTGTGATATAAATCAGCTAGTTGGTCTAAAAAACCGGCATTTCTTAGTAATTTAAAGGCTAAATTCTCCACAGACCATAACCCTTCCTTCTCTAGGCCCGAAGTTCGAAGTTTTCTTATCTTTTCTTTCATCTTTCCGGCAAGTTTATGTGCTTTTTCATAATCTTTTTCATTATAATGGCGTTCTATGGCATCAATTTCGTCTGCAAGCCCCTCTGCTTTCTTAGAAATCGTATTATAGTCATAATTTACTTCACTATGAAGAGGTTCTGTTACCCATTGGTCATTTTTTAAAGAGTAGATACCTCCCGAATAGTGGTCTTCCTGTTTATCTTGGACGTATACTTCCACTTCATGACCATTAATCATGATATTGTGGTCCTCGTTCCACTTCAATCTGGTTAATTTCATAACTTCTTTGACTAATTCCTTCATTTCTTTGAATTTTTTGAAGTCTACGACCAAATGGAGGTCAATATCCGAGGTTTTGTGCCAATTATAGCTTGCATTCCCTCCAGTTAACGTAATGTCCTCAATTTTATTGTTTATTTCGGTATTATCAGCAAAATCTTCTGCTATTTGAAGTAATTTCTCTTTAATTTCGCTAATTAACTGTCTTTTAAGCCATAAATTCGGATTCAGCCTTGATTGAATGGCTAATTTGCTTCGATCGAACTGAATTTCGTACAAAGCCTCTTCTAGATCGCCTCTTTTATACATAGAGGCGGCAATAGCATAAGCTTGGTCCCTAGGTTTGCCTTCTTTTTCTATTTTTGTTGCTTTTGCGTGAACTTTTGGAGGTAATCCCCCTTCTTTGATTTCTGAGCGTGGTTTGAATAAACCAACGTCAACAATAACAATATCGCCCGTCATGGGTCTCATCATAACGTTTTTGTCGTGCATATCAGTCCCAACAAGCCCCATTATGCTTTCTAAGTCATCTAGGGCCAACTTTATGCTCTCTGCTTCCTTGTAAACACTAGCTATATCGTCTTCTATACCCCCCATCGCAGCTTTTCTTGTTGGAGGCCTATGATACCACCCAATTGGAGCACCTTTTCTTCCAAGATCCACCCACTGTCTGGCTATGTCTGCGGAGTTCATGTGGAAACCTTGCAGATCGTGCTTTTTTATTATTTCTAATATTCCCAGAATAACAAAAGAATTCCAAGGGTGATCTTCAAACTCTTTTTGTAAGTTTCCAAAACTGTCTAGAAATACGTTTTGACCATTTTCGTTACCAGCAAACAACTCATCAATCAATTCGTATGATCTTGGGAGAGTATAGCTCGGTATACCAGTATACTGGTACCATTTGTTAGCCCACTTTTTTGCTTGTTCTATGGCCTCATCAGACTGAATGTTATATAAGATCCTATCCAAAAGTATATTTCTAGATTTGTCGCCCTTTATATACATAAACAGCCTTCTAGAAGGATCTTTCCATGCTCCATGATCAATTAAATCTTTTCCAGGATCTACAAGAGACTCAATTCCGGCGAATAGTTCATCAATAACAGAGGTATAGGGGCCTTCATCGGTTAACCTTTCCATAAAAATAAAATAATTATCTCCACCGGGCATAATAGCGTAAACTTCAGGAAAATGTTTTTCTATATTTTTTGATTGACCTCTGGCTTTCTTTATTCCTTCGTAAGCCCTTATTTCTTTTTCTCCACTCCAATTGAATTCTTTATTATTAGGAAGTTCAACTCTGATTGCCCCTTTGGGGACAACCTTTACAGCCACCTCTAATCCGCTGTGCCAGTCGGCACTATAAACATTTCCGACAAGCCCGCTACCAAGTCGTTTGATATTTTCAAATCCTTTGGCGGCTAAAATTGCTTCCGGTCCCTCTGCTGTTGCTGTAGTTTTTTTAGGAATGGTCCGACTCACAGACTCCCAGTCCTCCGAATCATCGTAGTCGTCCCAACTGTCATCATCTACCGAATAACCTATTGGTTCTAATTCATCATCTCTCCAAGTATCGTCTACTTTTTGCTTGGAGGGTTCTAACTCTATGGTTTTTTCAGCAGCTTCCTTTAAAATTTTAATTTTCATGGAAACTCCGTCAGATGTATCTCCCTCCACCATTCGCGGCTTCTCGCCATATAATTGAATAGCATTGACTTTACAGTCTCCCAGGAGGATTAGCTCCCCTTCTTTTCCACCTTGGGGGTTTAATTTTTTTATATTAAATTCTTTTTTATATCTTCCGTCTATAAATTTTGCAAAAGCTTGTGTGTTTAAAAACAAACCATCATCACAGTTAGCATACAAGATACAACTAACAAGTTCTTCTGACTCTTTGCTTTTTCTGGTTACTGCAAACTCCCTGGCCTTGTTCCAAAAACGAATTCCCGCCCATGAACTTACATTTCCATAGTCTCCTTGTGATTTATATTCAAAATTAACCTTAACTGGCTCATTCCAATCATAATTCTTTTCCATTGTCCAGGATTCTAAAGCTTCTGGTGCGTTTTTTTTTAACCATTCGACCGAAACCCTCATGCCCCTGACGACAAAGCCTTTACCAGTACATCTTTTAAAAATATTTGGATACTCTTCGTTTTCAAGTATCTGTTTAATTGCTTCAACGGATTCTTTTGATAGCGGGGTCCCGTTAAGAATAGCTCCAAAGTGCGCATGGAGTTCCTTGTATAGCTTTTCTTCTATATCAGTATCTACTTCATCGGGCCGCATTTCAGGGTCTTTATATCTTGTATCTGCGGAAGGCCAAACATGTTTTCCTAATCGACCTTCTTTTGACCCTTCCTTTAATATTCTGATTTTCATGCACCTTACTCCACAGAGTAATTAGTTTCCAGAACTATAATAGTAAGCGATTTCAACCAAGGAGCCACCCGGTGGCTCAAGAATAAAATCTATTTTATTTCCTACCGGGTTGTAATCCCAATAAGCATCGTGATATATAATTCCATCAACAAATACAGTTATATAGTTGTAATCGGCTGGTGTTTCTGACAGAGGATAGCTTGAATAAGGAACTGCACCATTAGCAGCGTCAATAACCCCACTAGACCAGTCAGTAGAACAAATATCAAGCACTTGCCCGTTATAATATTGGGCAACGTCCATATATCTGTACCCTACATGTGTTGGGTTGACAGCAGTGCATTCACTATTCGCTTGTTCAAAGTTAACAATAGAGGCGACATAGACGCTGTCTCTTTGTAAGTCTAACCACTTAGTAAAATCTGACACTAGTGGGAATTGTCCTTGACTTTGATCTTCTTCGTCGGAGACAAAAACAATTAATAAAGAAGCGTCTTCTCTTAACCAATTTGGAGAAAAGGAATTATTCTCAATGTAATTGTAAACAGCATACATCCCTGCTTCAAGATAACCAGTAACGGAATTTGTATATACTGATTGAGCATCGGAAACAGCATCCCCCGGTAATAAAGGAAAATTAGAATCATTTAAAGAAGTACTATTGTCAGCGGAAATAATAGCCAACCTCCAGCTTACTTGCGGCAGAGCGTTCATCATATCTGCGATCCCTTGAAGGACTCTTGTCCGATGTGAGTGCATAGAACCAGAAGGGTCTATTACCCAAATAATATCAACACCAGAGGCTGCGCTAGGCTGAACAAAAGAATCAACCCAAATGGGATCCGGTTCAGATGTATCTGGGATATAAATTTCAACTTCTACAATTGCTGTGTCTGTCTCTACCCATACATCATAATAACTTGGGTAAATATATTTCTCTTCTATCGTGTGTTTGCTTAACAAGTTGTCATTACACGATAACAAACCCAACAACAATAAAAGCATTCATATTACCCCCCATTAAACAACATTTCAGCGATCTTTTGATCTAAATAATCCTCACTCCATCCTGACCAGCCATGGTATACCACCATGTCGCTTGTCACGAGAACAAACGTTGGCCAAGATGTCAACGGAAACCCGTGTTCGCCGCTAGGATCAATCCAGTCTCTTGTACCGGCCCAAAGAAGCGAATTGGTTGTTCCCATCTCAGTCTCCCACTCAACAAGGTCTTGAGCGTTAGGATTTCCCCTATCGGTGTTTTCCAAGAGAACTGTGATCCAAAGCAGATCTTCCGCAACCCATTGCTCCATCGTTACCTCCGCAAACTTCCCTGCGACATGGCACGGAGCACACCATTCAGCAGCCAATTGAATAACAATTGGTCTCCCATAATAGTCATAAAGCTCCTGATAGTCCATATTGGAATCAGGAAGAGATAAATTACAAATATGCTCTCCGATTCTATATGAACACTCATCCCAAGTAATTGGACTTTCTGTTGCTGTTTCTTCAACAGCTTTGTCCGTATCTTCTGCTGGTGTACAACCTAGCAAAAAACCAAAAAATAAACTAAACATTACACAACCCCTATATCTTAACTAGGGGCCAAAATCTATAAAACGGAGAAATAAATACTTTTATCTAATTTTTAACTTCATCGCTGTGGCCTTAAAAGCTGGATTGTGACAAGGTCCTTCGTGGGATGAACCGCAAATCGAACAAGAATTTGGCATGGGCTCTTCTTCCAAAACTCCGGCTCCCGGAGGGGGTGATTTTGATTTATCATTTGTTGTGGCATTCTTCATTCCTGTCGCTGGGATATGTTTATTTCCGGCGTTTGCTCCTGTTAATTTGGACCTCATACCTTTTTTCTTCTCTATCGCTGCCCATCGTTTATACCAAGGTTGTTTTTCTTCGGAAATAGTACCCAACGGCGAAACCCTGGTATTCACACCAAGTCGCTCAGCCACCGCTTGCATGCTTTTGGCTATTTCGTTTAAGTGCCCCCACAAGACTGCCACGGCGGATTTCATATTACCATTCCAGAAAGTTTGTTGATTGATTTTATACCATGGGTGATCTTCGTCCTGATTCCAAGGTGCAAGTTTATGGTTAAAAAGTATAGGTGTCATTACTTCTTCTACTCTTTCTTGTAAGTCCATTATGATAGAGGTGAAGTGTTTAAATTCTCTTTTCAATCGTGCTGGTGGAAGATCCTCCGCCTCATCCCAATCATCATCAAGATTTTCGATTTCCTTTCTAATATCCCAATACCATTTCTCGAATTGTCTAGTGGCATCCTCTATTGTATCTTCTTCACTTTTCCTATTCATTAGTTTTTCTATTTTAGAAACAAGTGACTTATCTTTGGCCTCTATCTGGTTTAAAAATCTTGTCCTGGTTAGCTGCGACCAGTTGATCCATATTTTATCAATTAGCATACTAGCACCTTTTTTCCCCACCAAAAGAATTTCTTTATCCCACTCAACATAATCACTGATTTCATAAAATTGTTCAAAAAAATCACCGGAAAAAGCCCTGCTATTATCTTGTAATTTATATAATTCGTCAAAATTTATAAACGTTCCTCCAACTTCTTTGGCAGCACTCGGTGTTGTTTGGTAAACCCACTGAAAACCTCTGGCTTTGGGATTTCCCCCCAAACTTGGACCTTTTTGAGCAAATTTGGCTGATGTCATAAGATCATCCGTAAAACTAGAAACAGTGTACAGCATTATAAATTCGCCATGAAAATTAAATTCTCTCCATTCCGCACCGCCCGTCTTGACCGTATCAGTATGGGAAGACCAATCAATGAGTTGAAGCGTGTGAAGAGCATCTTCAACATTCTCTCTGCTTGAGCCTCTGAATAAATCTGGTATATCCTCTTCGGGATGCAGTGGTTCCGCTGGATCACCAGTAAGAGCCACTTTTACAATCATATCAGCAATTTCTTGTTCTGGTTTATTATTATGATGAACAAAATTTGATATTGCTATTAACACTTTTTGTTCAATTTCTGTATTACATTCCCACTCATCTTTGTGGAAGCCAAAGTTGTAGGGATCAAATTGTTTGTCTCCAAAAGGCTTCGAAGCGTCCTCTGGGGCCGGACGATTACAGGGCTGAACAGGTGTCCCTATGCCCCTTTCGCTTTTTTCTTGACTAATTTCGATAGCTTCTTCAATCTCTGCCACTTCAGCAACATCGATCCAAGTGCCACCATATTGGCCTCCATCTGCGGTAGTATAGTGCCCGATTATTGGCCAAACTTCAAATTTAATAAGCGGCTTTGGTAGAGAAGGATGCTGGTGTGCTTTCGCTGAATTTAAAACTCTGGCTATGTCCATAGCAGAATATTTCTTCCAATTTCCATGTGTTCCTGGTTTTGTTGGAAAAGGATGTTTTTTAACTTCGCCATCTATTCTAAGATACCAACGATAGCCTGTGAGCTTATCCCCAACATCTTCTTGCTCTGGCTCTGGTGAAGCTTTAGGAGTTTTATCTCCAAGCCAATCGATAATCTTTCCAACTTCTGGGTGTTCTTGGGCTCTTTCCCACATACCTTCATCTTCATTTGTGACCCATATCGCTGCAATTTTATTTTTCCAAAATTCTTCAGCGATCTCAAGACCAGAAATTTCCACTTCATTCCCTTTCCCCGGAGAGTCAGGCTGTCCAATGAACTTATATTTTTTAACCATATATTTTTTAATTAATACTGGTATTTTTGGTTCTTCTTTTTTCTCTGCTTCATTTAAAATTTTGATTTTCACTTAACACAGCCTTCCGGTAATTGAGATATCAGTTCTTTTTTATATACTTCAATGTCTGGTTGCTCCCAAGCTAACTTAGGGCAGTATTTTGCGTGATCTTCTTGATCTTGAAGAAACAACTCTAACGCTATCATGTCTTTTTTTAAATCCTTGCACTCACCTGAAATAGGTATTGCGGTATATAATAATAAAAATACTGCTGTTTTCATTTTTCACGTTTCCTTGTCACCAAGGTCTCAATCCGACCGAGAGAGCCCTTCATATATTCTATATCTTTTTCTATGCCAATTATCTGTTTGGCGTTATCATCAGAACCCATTATTCTTTGTTCAAGGTCTTCAATGATTTCTTCAGCATCACCCAGATCATTCTGTAGTTCTGCTACTTTTACATTTGTGTTCCAAACCCACCCCGCCAAC
>Ga0098058_1000576_pt1 | contig 12155 bp, 14 predicted proteins | sample 19_taG_FD_75061 | JGI IMG/M metagenome (GOLD analysis project Ga0098058, IMG submission 75061) | Marine viral communities from the Subarctic Pacific Ocean - 19_ETSP_OMZ_AT15317 metaG | ecosystem: Environmental > Aquatic > Marine > Oceanic | place: Pacific Ocean | collected 2015-01-19 | reverse complement strand
TATGACCTTGGCTACAACACGGCACAGCAAATAGAAAAGGACTGGGGACAGGTCGTTAGCAAGGAAGAGCTAAGGGCCCTGAAGAACTGCTCGGGGAAAAAGGGGTCTGCCGGGAAGTATGCTTTATCCGCAGCCAAATACAGGGTGCATGTCACTTGGGAGGAGGCGCAAAAGGTGTTTGACGACTCTACCCTGCCACGGTTCACGGCCCTCACCAAGAGGGCCTTTCTTCTTTCTGAGGACAGGTTGCATCCTGATTGCAACGGAGCCTTGGTCTCGTTGGTTTTCAACAGGGGCTCAAGCATGAGCGGATCTCGCAGAACAGAAATGCGCAACATCCGTGATCACATAGCGACGGGATATGCGGGGCGAGTCCCCAGAGAAATTACCGCAATGAAGCGCCTGTGGGTTGGCAAGGGCCTCCCCGGGCTTCTCACAAGAAGAAACGCTGAAGCCAGATTGTTCTCAGGTGGCCTCAGCGCGAAGAAATAGAACACATAATTATGGAAGAAAGCACAGATGACCAACTTAGGGAGAGAGTCGAGAAGGCCCTCGAAAAAAACCCGGAATACCGAAACGGGCAAATTGCGCACAACCTCAATACGAGAGTTGGGATTGTTGAGCAAATAAGGGGAGACTTGGGGATTGGCGATCCTTCCCCCCGGAGGGGCCCAAAGGGGAGATCCATTGACTCCTTTCGCGCTAAGTATGACGTAGACCTCATCATCGAAAAAAAGGTTGGGGAGCTGCTCAATGAGGAGCGGGAGGAGTATTTCGATGACCATGATTTCCGGGAGCTATGCCGCCTGCCGACACAAAGCTGGAGGAGGCATGCCGATTCCCCAAAGTTTGCAGCCTATCGGCTAAAAAAGGGTGACCTTAATGTATGGGGCCCCGCTCACATTATTGAGCAGATGAAGAAAATTCTCGGGATAATCTGATGTTATGGACAAGGGCAAAACATTGGATGAGTTCGCTCGGGGACACGCGGGGCAGATCCTCTCGTTAAGAGACCAGCTAGAGGCCCTTGCTAGCGAGAGAGCGGTCCAGAGGATTGAGATAGGGGAGAAGGCCCCCGCGTTTAAGTTTGGCACCCTGAGTTGCACACACTTTGGCTCCATCTATGAGGAGATCGCCATGACAAGGGCCATCTACGAGTGGTTTGATCAGGAGGGCATCTCCACCGTATACCATTGCGGCGACATGACGGAGGGGGTCCAGATGAGGAAGGGGCATGAGCACGAAGTCCACAGGCATGGCGCTGACTCTCAAGTGGACTGGGTCGTGGAGCATTATCCATACATCAAGGGGATCACCACTCACCTGATCTCAGGAAACCACGATGAGGCCCACATGAAGAATGGCGGGACTGACGTTTGCGCCAGAATCGGGGAAAGGAGAGATGACATCAATTACCTTGGGTCGGACGCGGCCAGATGGGTTGTTGCAAGGACCGGAGAGAAGGACATCCGCATTGACATGCTCCACCCCGGCGGGGGCAGCAGTTACGCGCTCAGCTATAAGCCCCAGAAGATAATCGAGCAGATTGAGTCGGGTCAGAAGCCTGACGTTTTACTCATCGGGCATTTCCACAAAGCCCTGACCCTCCCGGCCTACAGGGGCGTAGCCGCCGTGATGGCTGGTTGCACCCAGAGGCAGAGTCAGTTTATGATGCGCAATGGCCTAGCGGCCCACACAGGGGCCCATATCATTGAGTGCAGGGTTATGGAGGGGCAAGTGGTGTTCTTGTCTTGCTGGAGAGGGTTCACCCCCCAAAAGGCAGACCCCCCCGTGTTCAAAGAGCCTTGAAAATTTATGCAACTTTTCCCTCCTGATGCTTACAGACTTTTCCACCCTCATTACCACCGTGGCTTCTATCATCTCGGGCCTCGGAGTCGTGTGGTCTTGTTCTACAAGGGGCAGAAATTGGTGGAAAGGCTGGTGGCAGCACAAAAAAGCCAAAAAGGCGATGCCCCGGATTCTGGGGGAGATAAAGGATCAGGTGTCTGAGATGCAAAAGGAATTGCAAACCAATGGGGGGAGCAGCATCAAGGACGAGGTCAGGCTATTGGTGAGTGAGAGGCTGATGGAGCTGCAAGAGGCTCCGTTCCCCGCGTTCAGGTGCGCTTCTGGCGGGGACATTGTATTTTCCAACCGCGCATACGAAATGCTTGTCGGAGCGGACGACCACTCCTTGTACGGTCTGGGCTGGCGGTCATATTTGTTTGATGAGGAGCAGGGGGATAATTATTACCGGAGATGGATTGAGGTCGCGAAAACCGGATCTCATTTCACAGGTCTTCTCAAATTCAAAAACGCCAGAGGGAGTTATCGGGGCGAGTGGACGGTGAGAGTGGTTCCTCTGGGCCCATACAAGGATCACGATCAGGTGTGGGGAGGCAGATTTTTCCCGTTTGATGACAAGGCAATAGAAGTTGCAAACAAATACAAGTGGCACCTTCACCAACAATTCCACAAATGAGCAACCCCGCAGAAGAGATTCAGATTAATCTGACCGACGAGGAGGCCGACGAGATTATCCGGGCCGCTTGCAACCAAAACGAAGACGCTTGGGTGGAGCAGTTTGGGAAGATCCTCAAGAAAGACGGCAAGATCGAGCCGCCCGTCCTCAACCACCTTCAGTCGCAAGTGTGCGATGCCGTCAGGTGGTGCAGGGAGAACAAGAAGCCATGTCGGATAATCATCCTGAAGCCGCGCCAGAAGGGGTCGTCAACTATCACCACGGCGGCGCTATACCATGCATTGCAACGCCGCCAATCCAATGGGCTGATTATCGGCGGTGAGTTCAGCCAGACTGACAACTTGTGGAAGATCACAAAAAGGTATGCGGATTACGACAAGATGGCGTGGAGCCATGAGAGGCCGCGCATTACCAACGACAGCGGGACATTTGGCAACGGGTCAACGCTAACCAAGGAGACGGCTCAGGACTCCGAGGCTGGACGATCCGGGACGTTCCATTTCGTTCTTGCAACAGAGATAGGCCGCTGGAAAGACACTCCCGCCAGAGACAGCTCGGAGATTCTGACCGGGGTCATGGCGTGTGTGCCTGACCTTCCCGATACTGTTGTGGTTCTGGAGTCCACCGCTCAGGGCCCTGCGGGGGTGTTCTTTGATCGCTGGAACGAGGCTGACGACTGGGAGCATGTGAGGGCCACGGGCCCCAGCTGGAGCGGTCGCTGGATTCGCATATTTGCTCCGTGGTATGCGTTTAATGACGCCAAGGACTCCCTGACCGGGATTACAACAGAAGAGGTTAGGAGATCCCTGTCGGCCACGGAGAAGGAGCTGATGGCCAACTACAAGGTTTACGACAAGACTGGTCGGAGGTGGGAGGTATCCCTGAACAATATTTCGTGGAGACGAAAGATACTGGAGAGCGAGTGCGACGGGGATGAGGTTAAGTTTGACCGGGAATTCCCCACCACTCCACAACACGCCTTCAGGGCCTCTGCTAGAAACAGGTTTGGCCGGGACGGGCTGGAGTGGCAAAGGAAAAAGGCAACTGTGGCGCAGACCGAGATGAGGCCCGGGACGCTGGAGCTGGCGCAGAACGAAAGGTTCGTCACATGGCAGCAGACTGCACCGGAAAGCGCCATAGCGCACATTTACGAGCCTCCCCGGGACGGATATTGTTATCTTGTCAGCGCGGACCTGATGACAGGACAGTCACAGGTAGGAGGAAGAGACCCTGACTGCCACTCGGTTCTGCTTTGGAGGAAGGGGTATTTTGACAGGGACAGGGGCTGGCTCCCCACTGTTCTGGCTGCTCGCCTGATCCCGGGATGCAGATGGGATGTGGACGTTCTGGCAGAGTGGACATGGAGACTTGCAATGTATTATGGCAAGTGCCTTGTGGTCCCTGAGATAAATTGTGACAGGGGGTTTGTTGAGTTGTTGAGGGCAAAGGGGAATGTCCCCATTTATCAGAGGGAAATTTTCAATCATGTTAACCAGAAGCGGTCCAAGGCCTTCGGGTGGCACACCACCAGCGCCACGCGGTTGCAAATCGAGGAAACAGTGGCGAGGGCCATTAGGAGGTATGATGAGGACGGCGGGGGCGTTCATTTGAACTGCTTGAACCTTGTCAGGGAGTGCGAGACGTTTTGTGTGAATACCAAGGGCAGGGCTGAGGCGCTCCCCGGGGCCCACGATGACGATGTGATCAGCGCGGGGATCGGCCTTTGCTGTATTGAGCAAGCCACGCGCTACAGAAACAGGATAGAGGACATCCCCCTCCCAAGGGATTTAAGGAAATACGAGGCCGCTAGGGGAGGCGGCAGGAGAATCGGACATTTAGGGAGACGGGGATTTTACTAGGATTGCAATTCTGCTAGACTAAAACAGTGCCCAGAAACCCCAAAAGCCTCAAAATTGGAGAGGGATACACTGTTTGGTTCCTCGATCATGTGGAGGACGGGGACAGGGCCATGCTTTTCAGGCTCCGGGGGACACTGATGAAGGACAACAAGACCGAGATTGTTCTGGCCCCGTGGGACTACGCAGACCCCAAAGACGCCACTCCCTTCTCTGAGAAGGATTTCAATAGGAAAATTTTCACTATCATCCGGTCGGCCATCAAAAAGATCCGCAAGCTCCCCCCGGGGTATTGATGTTGCAATTTGCAACTTTTCTTAATAATCTACACATTATGCCAAAGGTTGGAAAAAAGAACAGGGCCACTAAAACGGTGAACGATGTCACCGAGAAATTTGGCAGCACGGGGGTGGAGTCCAAATGGTCTGGTGGGGAAAAAGAAAAAGCCGCCGCCAAGGAAGCCGCCGCTGAGGGCGCGGAAGAGGGCTTGGATGAATTTGCTGCCACCACGAAATTTGGCAGCACGGGGGTAGAGAGGCGCTTGATGAGGAAGCGTCGCAGGGTAGGCACCCCGAAGCAGGAGACACAAAGAAAGAAGTCTGCCGACTACCCCAATCCCCCAGTGGTCAACACGGGCCCCAGAGCCAAGACCCCTGCCACCAAGCCTATTAGGCCCACAGCCAGCGCCACACGCGGTAGGGTGAAGCGCCCAACAGGGAAAGTAGAGCTTCCGGCCCAGCTTAAAGGACGCTTGAAGAGCGGGGGCTACGGACAGTAGTCCCGCAAGGAAAAGGAAATGGCTAGGCTAGGGCAATATAAGTCTGGGGCAACGGCTGATTCGATCAGGCAAAGGGCCTACAATTCTCGCCCGGAGCAGAAGAAGAGGCGAGCGCAGCGAAATGGTGCCAGAAGGGCGGCAGCTGCTCTGCTCGGCAACAAGGAGTTGCAAGGCAAGGAAGTCGATCACCCGGGGTCATCCAAGACCGGGGATCTGGACAATTCCAAAACCAGAATTATCTCCAAGTCCCTGAACAGGTCTTTGGGCGGCAAAAAGGGGGGGAAGGGCTAAACACTTTTGTGCTCTGGACTTTCAGGGCTTGGCTAGGGCACAAAAAAAGCCGCCCCCGTCTTTCAACGGGAGCGGCTTAACTTTTAAAGTTTCAGGGTTGTGGTTCTTCGTATAGCTCTATGAGCGTTTCTTCTTCCGAAAAATGTGCGCAACGCTCCGCGCAGCAGATGACCTCAAGATACTCTGGGGAATCATCTTGGAACAGTCCGCAGTGTCGAAGGGCATCCAAATAGTATTTTGCTGCGGCTCCCAGTCCGTCGTAATCTCTGGATCTGACGGTCGTGACGGTAACGATTGCAACAATGCGGCGTATTGGATCTGCTTGCACCTGTGCAGCTTCCTCCAGTGGCTGTTCCGCGCTTGGTTCAGGGTCGGGCCCACTTGGGGGATCGTCAGGTGAGCAACCTTCCTTGCTCCAGATTCCGTCAGGGCCCTCCTTAAAGCCTGCGCGACGAAGGAACTGCTCATCGATTCTCGCCTTCTTCTCCATCTTTGGGCTCCTCAACAGGGCGGTGAAGCGGGTGACTCTTGGGGGGATTTAGACTCCCAGCAAGATCGCTTTCCGGTTGGAGGGGCTGGACTGCGGACTCAAAGAAAATGAAAGACCTCTCCTTCATGTCTTCAGCGTCTTCTTCTTCAAGGGGGTCTAGCCTAACTGAGATCGTCCCCGGGCCGTGAGGTTTGAGTTCAATAACTTCTCCCGTCCGGGAAAAATACGCAGGGTGTGTGTGCCGAGCGCCATCACTCACAACGCAACTATCACCAACCACAAGCGGAGACAGCGGCGAAGAGTCCAGCTCCCCCTTGGTGGCCAGCGCGGCTCTTTTAGCCCAAGGGTGGACAACATGGATTACCTTGTCCAGATAGTCGATGCGCTCTTGCAACTTCTCTCCTTCTTCCTCGATTTGTTTAAGGTTCTCCCTTTCGAGGTCTCGCATTTCCTCTAGGTCGGTTATGATTAGCCTGCTGTAGTAGGCGTCTGTCGTGCTTGGTGTTGGTTCAGTCATTTTTTTGATGTTTTGTTTGCCACGCGCTCGCGTGAAGAATCGAACAGGGGAATCAAAGACCTCCACTGCTTGGAAACCTTGTGGACATATCCCTTTTTAACAAGGGCGCTAATTACGTTAACGGCAGATGTGCCAGAGGCCCAACCCATCTCGTCAGCTATCTCTCGGCTGGTGGGGGACACTCCCGTCTTGAGGTAGGAGTCAACAATCAAGGCCAACACTTGGGACTGGCAGGGGGTGAGCCCCAGCAGCCACTTGTCAGGAACCTCCTCGGAGACTCGCAGTTTGTAGGCCCGTATGGCGGCGTCTGCTTCTTCCATAGACTGCTTCGCTTGTAGCCTCTGCCTGACCAAATAACCAAGCATCGGATCTCTATCGACCTCTGAGGGTCTAACGTGAGCCCACCCCTTGCTTCGTTTCATCATTGTGGGGTTAGGTTACTTCCTTGCAAACTGGACTGAGTCCTCCGAGAACGATGTTGTGTCGTTGGCAAATTGCAGCCGCACCTCGCCACAAGCCCCGCTTCGGTTCTTTGCAACTATGGCCAATGCCTCGGATGCGTTCTTCGCTGGGTCACGGTGCAGAAGTATCACTGCGTCAGCGTCCTGCTCCAAAGATCCTGACTCCTTGAGAGATTCAAGGTTCGGTTTTGGTATTTCGGTTTGGCTGCTTGAAGAAGAATAGGCGTTCCCTGTGCGCCGTAGCTGGGCCAAGCAAACAACGGGAACGGCCAGCTCTTTGGTGAGGGCCTTGAGGGCCCCGCTCACTTCGCAAACTTCTTCTTGTTTTGAGTTTCTGCTTTTAGGCTCCACTCCTCGCACAAGTTGGATATAATCTACGACTATGCATTTTACATCATGTTGCGCGACAGCGGATCGAGCGCGGGACCGGATTTGTTCTATTGAACACCTGTCCGTGTCATCTATCCACAGGGGCCAGCCTTTCATGGCCGAGACTCCCCTTCGGATGTCATCCAATTCCGATTTGATCAGGGGGCCCCGGAGGGATTTGGTGGGGTTCACTCCGCAATACGTTGCAAGAACCCGCTGGCGAACTTGCAGCCCAGACATCTCCAGAGAAAAAAACATGCACGGGATATCCCGCTTGCAGAGGTTTACTACGATGTCCCCGGCGAGGGCCGTCTTGCCCACAGATGGGCGAGCGCCGATCAGGTATAGCTTTGCCGCCTGTAGGCCATCGATATAGCTTTCTAGGCGCGGGAAGCCGAATTCCATCCCCCGGATCTGGCCCGGGTTCTTGGTTCTCCAGACGATGTCTTCGACCAGATCCTCAACCTCTCCTACATGAGAGACCCCGCCAGAGGTCTCATGGCCTTGCAGGAGAAACCTAGATTTGGCCGTAGCGGCCTCCAGATCCTCTATAACGGCATTGGCGCTTTTTACCCCCTCCGTGGCCCCGGAAAAGGCTGAGGCGGCAGCAGAGGCTATCTCGCGCCGAGAGGCCACATTTCTAAGGCGATCTATCAGCTTCCCCCCGGACACTGGGGGCATTAGGGGGGCCAGCTTGGCGAAGAGCTGTCGGATCTTCTCTTCGGCCCCATGCACCCGAAGGGACTCTTCGGTTAAGGGCTCGTTGGCAGACGCAAGCTCTTCGATGTTCTTGGCGAGAACCTTTCTCTCCCCGCTTAGACTTGCAGCAACGTCCCCGGCCCCTACGAGGAGCTGGGGGTCACTGATGAGGTGGGAGATGAATGCCTCTTCTGAAACAATGTCGTAAAGAGTCTCGCGGACTTTTTGTGTATCACTCATCAAAAGGGAACATCCTCCTCCTTTTTGCGCAGTTCCTTTATGCGCTTCTTCGCACTTTTGGTCAGGCCGTCTCCAGAAGGAATCTCGTCCTCGGGCAGCGCCTCCATCTTGCCCCGATAAATCAGCTCGCTCTCAATGTTGTAGATCCACTGTGCGACATACGTTTCATCGAGCCCCAGCTTTTTATAATAGCCCTGCACACTTGAGGGGGAGGAGAAGGCGGTGTGGCGAAGCCTGTAGAGGGCGAGCAGTCGGCCTTGCAGCGCAGCCACTCCTTCGTTTCGGGTTCGCTCCACTCCAAAATGCTCTTGCAACTCCTTCATGCAATTGACGAGCCGCTGGCGACTCCAAGCATCGGGTTTGTCTGCAACGGAAAGCAAGAGCGCATCCCGGGCGTTGCTAAAGCGGATCTTTGCCTTTGGGTCTTCTGGCTGAGAGAAGAGAGCCGCTTCAGACAAGTAGGTCGGGGGGATTGGCAGCTGCCTGATAGCGGCGGGTATTCTGTGCACCACTAGCGGCCACCGGGCCAAGGTTTTTAGCTTCCACTTAAACCCGTTGTCCCTTTCCAAAAGCCCAAGGGCCTCAATGGTCTCTTCAATGGTGAGGTCAACGGTAGACCGGGCCATGTAGTCGAGAATTATCTCGCCTATCCAAAGGAGGATCTCCTTGTTCTGGCGATACTGGGCCTCATACAGCCACGCTAGGTGGGCGCATACTTTCTTGAGGTCAGACGCCGTGATCTTCCCCCCCAAGGCGAGGGCCCCGGTTTCCGGGTCGATTTCTGCTTGTGTTGAGGCCTCGCTAACGTAGCCCCCTATCTGCCCAAAGAACTGCTTCAGCCATGTGGGTCTGCTGTGGTTTATGACCCCCCGGAGAGACGAAACTGAGGCCGGGGAATCCAAGTTGATTATGGCCCCCTCGTCTTCTGAGTCCTTGTCCAGAAACAGCTGCCCGTTCTCTACGTCTAGAGCCAAGGGCTGGTTTTCTGGAGCGTTGCTAAGTCTGACAAGTTTTTCCATATCAGACTCCTGCTATGCGGCCAATCTCCTCTTGCACCTGTTCTCTCCACCACTCCTGACCCATAACGACAAACATCTCCGGGGAGGGTTGCGTCTTCTGGATGGCGTCAAAGACTAAGTTGCATGCAGTTGCCCTGTTTTCCGCTGTGCTGTCGCCTTGGTTGGAGTTAACCACGCCAAAGGCAAGCGCGTCGTATGCCTCTTCCCAGACGCCGCCAAATTCCGTAGCCTCCTTTGTGAGTGTTTCCAAGACGGCAAGAGCGGTTTCCCCCAGCTCTCCGTCCTCGCGCATCTTGTGGCCCTTGATGAGCCTTTCGGCAAGATCCTCCCTGTGCCCGGTCTTGGGGTCGTAATCCTCCATAGCCCCCCCTGCGGGGGCCTTGGGAACGGTCAAGGACCGCATGTGGGCCTTGGCGTCGAGGAACAGGTTGGTTGCAACAACCCGATAGTTTTCCGGGGACTGGGCATGTTTCCTGTCCGCAAGAATCTCCTCCGCTTTGTCCAAGCAGATTGAAAAGGCGTAAGAGGAAAGCTCCAGCTGCTTATGGAATGCGGTCTCCCCGTCAGGGGCAACAGCAGCGCTACTATCATTGGCCCCGTTGCTAACCTCCACGGCCTTGGGCGGGTCCGCAACAACGCTCCCCCCCGGAGGGAGGATGCGGATTGTGGCTTCTGGGTAAACCTTCAGGGTGAACTTGTCGGAGGTGGCCCCGGCGGGAGCCCACCTGTTAAGCACCAAGCCGCGAGTCTCCCCCTTCTGGTTAGTCCCCGCCGTGAGCCGAAGATCACTGCCCTCAACGGAGTCGAGGATGTGGAGCGGCTCCTTCATAAGGGTCACCATGAGCTTGTTCCCCTCGTCGTCCTTGACGAGAAGGGACTGGCGGTGCTGTGACCACTTCTGGTCGTTGGGCGTCTGCTCTGCTGGCGGGTATTGCTTCTCGACAATGCCGCGCACATCGGCAACAGGGGTTTTGTCGGCAAGGGATTTGATGTCGTTAATGTTCATGGATGTGTGTTGGTTATTTCTTTTAGTGATTTTAAAGTTTGCCCCTTTGGCGACAGCAAATGTCCCCGGGTGGGAGAGGGGTAGTAATTTTTTGCCCAGCACCAGACTCGATGCAGGGACATGAAGGCGGCGAAAGCGTCTCTGATGTCACCCACCTTGTGGACATGAATGTCAGCCACCCACCTCCCGTCCTGTCCTGCCTTTTCGTGTGTGTTGACAAGAACATTGATGGCGGGGGTGTTTGTTGCGGTCATGCCGCGCATGGCCTCCTGTGAGTTTGGAATCGCATGGAGGTATGCAGAGAGCTGCAAGATGTCAGTCTCGTAGATAGGGGGCGATTTCTGGTCGGCCCCGCGAGACTTGATATCCGCAACTGTTATCACAGGGTCTCCAGCTTCAACGAGGACTCCAAATCCCGCCTCTCGCAGCTTTGATGCAATCTCGTCGTCCTTCGGGTCAAGAAACATGAGCCCGTCGCAGCACCCGGCAAAGCCCAAGGGGTGGGCCACAAGGAACTCTGAGAACTCCTTCTTGGTGGCCTTCTCGTCCGGGATCACCTTGCGGAGCAGGTCGCGCAGCGGGTGTGCAATTTCGGCAAGGATGCGACCCTCGGTTCTCTCTCCTTCGATGTCGGGGTTCGCGCTCGGGTCTTGCAACCAAATCGCACCAAGTTCGTGCAGGCGCTCTCCCAGCCTAGCGGCTGACGATGCGTGTTCCTTGGAGTCGATTAGAACGCGCCTAGCGAACGCATCCCCTCCCTCGTCCTCTTCTCTCGGAAGGGTCAACGAGGCAAGGATGGCCTGATTGATTCTGTAGGCCGTTAGGAACTCCTTGTGGAGCAGCCCAAGGATGTTCGTCACTGAGGGGAAGGCTCCCTCCTTACGGGCATCTCTCAGCGTTGTGGATCTGGTCTCTCCATTCTCCCCGCGCTTCCCGGCATAGGGGACATTGTGGAAGGCTTTGATGTTGTTGTTCTCGTCCACCTTATACCAGTGGCTCGCCGTCTCAGGTCTGACTATTTGTGTGCTCATTCAGGGGTGTGAGTTTTGTGTGCTTTATCAAGAGCTGCAAGCTCTTTCCATGCGTATTCAATAAAACTTGAGCCCCACTTGGCCCAGCACTCATTGATGTCCATGCCGTGGGGGATCTTTGCGAATGTCTCCCGCAGCAGCGTGGCTGATGTTGCATGTTGCAAGATTGCCTCTTCAATCTGCGCGGTGGCTTCAATCCCGGCCTTGTCTCGATCATAGACTACGCCCACGTTGCAGTGGGAGAGAGAGCAATGAAGAATCCGGTGGTCCGGGATCACCCGGGCCCCGGTCACAGCCACGGCGGGTAGGCCCATTGACATAAGCGTGATGCAGTCGGTCTCGCCCTCGGTAACAAACATGGGGGCGTGTTGCCCGTTTGAATTGCAAACCTGCTCTCCAAACAAATGCTCGGAGGAGCGCCCCACAACCCACATCGTTTTGTGGCTGCTGTCCCACCTGATCTTGAGCCCTGATCCGAAGTGAACATTATCAAAGATCCATGCGACTGCCGGGGAGCCCAGCTCCGGGTGTTGCAAAAGCCCTACCATGCGGTGTTCCGCAAGAGAAATAGCTGTCTCAAAGGGAATCTTCTTCGCCTTGAACAGAGCGGTGAGGGAGCATGGCTTGTCGTTCTCCAAGGCATCAATTGCCAGCTCGGCCATCTCGTCTCGTTTCCCGGGCAGAAGTTGTCCGTCTCCATCGGTGAGGTCGCTCAGCCTGTCTTTAAAACTTTCTTCCCCGGGAGCCTTGGGCTGGGGGACTGAAGAGGAGGGGGGAGGGGGGACGCGCATTTCATCTTTGGGTGTTTCTTCTCCTTGCAGCCCTGCAAGCTGACCGCACCCAACAATGGCCTGATGGGTATCGCATCCCGCCAACGCTTGGTAGAGGCTGATCACATCAAAGCTATCACCAGTGG
>Ga0098058_1000573_pt1 | contig 12200 bp, 10 predicted proteins | sample 19_taG_FD_75061 | JGI IMG/M metagenome (GOLD analysis project Ga0098058, IMG submission 75061) | Marine viral communities from the Subarctic Pacific Ocean - 19_ETSP_OMZ_AT15317 metaG | ecosystem: Environmental > Aquatic > Marine > Oceanic | place: Pacific Ocean | collected 2015-01-19 | reverse complement strand
TAGCCAAAGCGAGACTCATTACCAAGTCATCATGCGCTCCGACCCCCTCAAATCTTCCTGCATGAGTAATAGTAAACTTGGATAATTCCTCTACTAGCATGTTTGTTACCCTACGACTGACGGCATCACCATATGGGAAATTCATCTTACCGTTTTCAATATTCATTTGTAGTGTGAGAATGATTTCTTGTTTGTTCTTTCTAGTGGTATTAAAATCTCTAACATTCAAATCAGAAATACTTCGTAGTTCTTGAGTGAATGCTTTGGCAAATGTATTTGTTTCATAGAGTATTTCTTCAGGTTGGTATATTCTACCGATGAGTTTGATTTTATCGATGTTCTCTCTAAAATCGACATTCTTCGCTCTATCAACATGAACGACTGTCTTATTCATATCATCATCTACTTCAAGGACAGTGATTACATTGTAATCTCCATCAGTAGAGATAGCCGGGTCAACACCAACATAATACTTGTATCCCTTATCCTTTCGATGTCCTAATCTCAATACATAATCCTTGTTTTTACATTTGTCTACAAATTCAGGATTAAACAAAGCAGTACCTGTAGAGATTGGTACGCAAAGATACTCTCTTGTAAATTTCAATGAACCAATCTCAGATTTCCTTTGCATCAATTGGTCATATGTCCACCTTTCAGGCCAACGTGATTTATTGAGCGAATCAAGACATGGGTATCTTCTAACTGTATATGCCTCGTTCTCATCTAGTTGTGCGAAAATATCAGTGTAAGTAAAAGGAGTACCAATCATTCTCAAATTGGAAGTATGGTGAAGTGTGGGTATCATGTCACCGAAGAACCAGTCTGTAACACGTTGAATACCTGCAAGACTAAACTCCTTCAACGGGTCGTCAATGATGATTTCCTGTGGGTGAAGCCCACGAATCTGAGAACCGATTGAACGCTCAAGGACAGCATTACCATTGGTGAGTTGTATGTTGCCAATAGCCCAACCCGTAGACGGTCTAAATTTCTTCAAGGCCGGATGATTGAATATCATATCTATCTCGCGCATGTGTACGAGAGTCTGCTTTTGATTGGATGAAATGTAAACCATCTGATAAGGTGGCTCTTGGAAAATCAAATTCCATGCTACCCATGAGTGCATGAAGACAGACTTACCAAAATCTCGACTGCATATGATGACAGTTCTATCTGTCTTTTGCATGGTATCATACCATTCTTCCATATATTCAGGATACATCATACCTAGAACATTCTGAAAGAAATAAGGAAATGAAGTCTTTGATATTTCCATGTCCATAGAAGACACAAAATCTAACCCATCCATGTCAGCCATGTTATGCTCCGCCCATTACGTCTGTTGCTAGAAGCATACTGATTAAAGCATCCCAGTCTTCACGTTCATGATTACCACGATTCCTAGATTCTTTGAAATAAATGTGATATTTCTCTAGTCTCTCATATTGGTCATATGGGTTATTTTCTTTAGGCCCAATTTGAAACCTAAAATACGGGTCATTGAATTCTTGAGATTCTAAATAATATTCTCCCTTCATGTTATCATCTTCAAATCTCATGTATAGCGTTTCTCCATCTCTATATTTGTATTGCATATCCTCTATCATCTTAATGAACATCTCTCTAATTTTACCATCCTTGCCGGGAAATTCCATAACGTCCGGTTTAAGTCCGTCTTTGGGATAACGCAACCATTTCATCATTATGCTACTAGCAGATTTGAGAACATCAAACCAGTTCATATTAACACTTCACCTTCAATAACGCAAACCAACTTACCGGAGATTTGTAGAATAGTTTTCTAATTGGAGTAGTTGTGGTTCCTTCTTTAGCATGTAGCATTTCAATTACATCTATGATATCTTCAGGTAGGTCTTCATTATTGACCACTCTACCGTCTTCTACAGGTATTTGAGTGAATCCTTGTCTCTTGAAAGTAGATACTCCTGTTGGTAAAGCCAACCCTATGATTGGTTTATCACCATGTAGACCAAGTACCTTCTGTGATACTGCAAGTCCTGCACCTGCTGTTTCAGAACGGTCTAGTTCTCCTGCATATGACTTACCATAACTCTTCAATCCTAGTAGAACATATACGCCTTCGTGACGACCAATGCCTTGAACTGCTATAGGTTTACCAGTTTCTATAGTGTCATTATATGCTATGTAATAATCACCACTGACATTTTCAAATAATGTATCTTTGAGATTATAGTATCTTTCGCTTCTTGTTTGATACTCAATTCCCTCTTTTGCAAATATCTCTACGACTTCTTGTTCACTAAGAGGGCCACGATACTGAAAATCTCCCATCTAATCACCTGAAGTTCGCTTTAAGATAATACACGCTATCAGAAGGAACTCCATATTTCTTGGCAATTATGTCCATCGAATCAAATTCATTCACTATGTTCTCTACTTCAATAGCAGAGATATCCACATTGTATTGTTTTAGTATTCTATCTCTAGCAATTGAGACATGTGATAGATTATCAGTATCAGAAACATTGTAGAAAATTGGCTTTCCTATCATTTTCCTTATGCTATCATGCGCGTTTAGCACTTGTATCTCTACATCACTTTTGATAACGTCAAACTTTTGCCTCATCTCATTGAAAGATTGTAGGGCTGCTTTGTACTTTGCATCATTACTCAATCTAGCATACGGTCCTTTCACACCACTGCCCCCACCTGTTTGTATGCTGTTTCTCCTAATGTGATTCAATAATGCAGCAAATGGCGCAGCCGCCTTTCTACTGTTATCCTGATGGGCTTCCTTCCAATCTACTACAGGTTCTCCCCACATTGTAATTTGCTGGTAATTAGGAACTCCATTTTTCTTTGCCATGTAATAGAAATATGCACCTAATTCTTCCTTCAGTCTTTCTCCGATTGCAGATTTAGGAGATTGCCCATAAACCCCAAGCGAAATTCTGCGTTGTAATGCTACAAGTCTTGTCTTGAATGTCTTAGCATTTTCTGAGAAATTAGGAGAAGCAATCTCATCAAGTATTTTGGCGATATCTATGATATCATCAACATCTACGAATGTCTGCCCTACTTCGCGTTCCTTAGCAAGAATCGCAAAGTACCCATCATTTACCTTGCCTTTGGTAAGATGTCCGAAGATTCCTCTTGTAGTTTGGTCTGTGATAAATTCTATATCATCATCAAACGGTGAGTAAATTCCCCCAACAGGAACCACATAGAAATCTATTACTGCATCTAATAGGTCATTGAATTCTTTCTCTACGATTTTAATGTCTTCCATATATGACTCATTATTGCTTCTTGCTGGAAAAGCCACATCAAATTGCATGGGGTCTTCTGTAATTCCACCACGCTTAGTTTTCGCTTCTGATGGCCCACCAGTTCTTTGTAACTTAGAACCCTTCTCCACGAAACTTACAAGTAAATCTAAGAACTTCCCAATATCTCGTTTTTTCTGTTCAATGTCTTGACTTTTCATTGGTTGAGTTGTCATGGTCAATGGGTTCTCCCCTCGTCCACCATGTAGCATTTCTTCTAAAGTAGGTGAAAGTGGGAGATAGTAGATTGCATCTTGAGAGACACTAACCGCAGTTTTTTGTAGGTCTTCTAACCATTGAACTATGTCATCATCAAAATCGATATCAAGATAGTATAAATTAGATTCCAAACCAATTTTAAGTTTATTCAATTCCTCTTCCATGATTGGGGTATTCTTGAACGCCCCTCCTTCCTTCTGATATGCATACGCGAATAATGGGTCAACTTCTTGGAGACTTGATAAATCTTCATGTGCTTCTAATGCATCTTTCATTTCTTGAAATTCAGAATGTAATTTCTTTGCTCGTCCCAGTAATTCTTTTTGATTCATCTGATATTGTGGAGATGTCATTTCTAATGGAGGCTCTTTTCCTTGTTCATATCCCATTTCTGAACGCTCTGCTACTGAAGCAGACTCACCTTCTCTTTGCCCCCTTTGTTCAACTTTCCAAGAAGATGAAGGTGTGTCTTCTAATTCTCCTGTTCCGTGCATCTCCCTCTTTACCCTATCAAGAGTCAATTCAGATTCTGAACCAACATCTGCCAATCCCATATCTTGTAGGAGGGAAAAGAATAATGTCTTGACTTTATGTTCAACAGATTGTTGCTTGAGTCTTGCTGGTTTCAATGGAATAATGTAATTCAAATTTTTATCATATGCACCTTCTACTAATGGTTCAAAATCAATAAAATCATCTATCAAATTAGAGAGTTCTTGATTAACCGTTTCTCCCTCTCCAACAAGTGCTATTTTATTCTCAGTAAATGCTTGTCGCAATTCTCCATATTCTTTCTGTAGTTTTCCATAACCTTGCCTATAGACATCTTCCCAATAGTTGTATAGTTCATTTCTACTATCCAACATTTTCAAACTTAAATCCCCAATGAGAAATTCACCCGATAAGTTCACTCTTTGTATCTTAACGTCCTTAGCCTCTGTCTCTTCATCCTCAACATGTTCCTCAATGAGTCGGATTAGAGGAACAAGTCGCTTACTTCTATTTCCCGTTTGGTCAGTTAGAACCTTTAGATGACCACTGGCCTTTTTCTTTTGTGAAGGCCGATAAACGATGCCTGTTGTGATATTGGTTTCTCCTGCAAGCACCTTATCAGGATTCAACCTCTTACCGTTGCTGACATCATAGAAACTTCTAATGGCAGACTTTACCGAAGCAACATCTCCTTCATAATCATCAAGTTCTCCTTCTTCAAATGAAATTGCACTTCTCTTTCCTAATAGCAACTTAATTGCTTCTTTCAATTGTTCTTGAAAAATAGATGCTCCTATATTGCGTGGATGTAATTCTGTTCCAAATTTCGGATTCAATATCTCCATCACATCATCCAAAATTAAACGAGTGTCTGCTTTATCAGGTCGTATATGTGGCTGTAAGACATAACCCTCTTCTGTCTTAATAGCAATCATATTTTCATCTTTATTAGTGGAAGATAACCCACTTTGATTACTAACGATATACCCATGTAAGAGAGTCTTCTGACTTCTGAAATCCATTTTCCTATCATTGATAGTTTCCCCAACTCTTCGGTCTATCTCATCTGCGATGTGAGGTTTGAAGACATCATCTACATTTTCTTCGGTAACTACCTCAACTGCTTCCTTTTCCTCTTCAGAAATTGCCAAATTGTTATCATCAGCAAGATAATTTTCGCCTATCCCTTCAAAAGATAACTCTCTCAAATCACTAAGAGAAGTTGTGAGAAATTGCACAAAGTCTGCATACAATTCAGGGTCATCTGCCATTCTACGCACCTATCTCCTTACTCAACCAATCTCGCATATTGAACTTGCCTTTTACTGAATATTTGTCGGGGTTTGCCAATATCTTGTTAATCTTGACACGAATTTGTTCCAAGAACTTATCCCTTATCGAAGAGTAGTTTTGTTTTGCAGTCTCAATGAGTTTCTCTCTTTTATCTGAAACTTTAGTTTCGTGTTCTGCAATATCTTCTTCTTCTCCCCCTACATGTTGTAAATACGCGAAATATTCTTTTGCAGCATCTTCAATCGCTAATCCACTATTAGTTCCATATTCTAATGCTGCTAATGTAACAATTAACTTGCCAAAAGACAAATTATTTGGATTAGTCTCTTTAATCTTCTTTACTATCTTTCTCCAATGTCGAGTTATGACTTTTCCTCCCTTATCTGCGTAAATTTTTCTATCTCCTTCATAGTCTGAGAAAAATTCCTTTGCTTCTTGAGTCATTCTGTCTATTTGGCTTTCTAATTTCTCAGTAAACAATATTTTTAATGCGTCTTTGTCTTTTTGGGCAGTATCTAACTTGAAATCTATGTAATAGTAAGTTTCACCTGATAATTTGTTTTGTTTTTCTGTGTCAACCAATTGATGTGCAACATGTCGAAGGGATGTTGTTCCTTCTTTCTCCCACTGGCCCGTTTGAAGCAATTCTTGTGAAGTGACCATTCTTTCTAGTGAATCTTTCACTTTTTGAGCCATTGTTTCTAATTTTCCAGCATTTTCATCTGAATAATCATCTTCTACTAAGTGTTTGAAGTCACTATCCTTTAAGAAACGCCAATCTCTCAGTGTTATCTGCTCATGAAGTAAAATCTCTCGAACTTTTTCAGGAATTGCATAAGATTGAGACTCTACTAAGTCACTATACTGTTGATTAAGAGTAGCATTGCCCTCAATTGATTCTAAAAACTTAGATTTTACTCTACCAACATCAGAAAACTCTCTTGCCAAAGGAGAAAGCATCTCAGGATTATCTGTGTTCTTGATTTCTCTATTTAATCCCATTAAGAGCCTACTTTCAGCAATACCCTGCCTTCCTAGATTATCTAAATCCCCAAGTGTGGGGTTCATGATGATATGCGCAAGACCGGGAGATACCTTATCTCCACCATAGAATACATCATCATAGAATTGTTTCTTATTGGCTTCACTAACTCCCTTTCTATAAGGTAAGAATTGTAAGCGAGAACTCTGCATTGAATCTGACCGCGTGTTTCCCACTGATTTTGCTACTTTTTGCAAATATCCCAAAGCCAATTGGGGTTGCATTGATTGAACAGTTTCTACTTCCTCTTCCAATGCTTCCCCAAAACCTGCTTGAACAAAAAGGTCCGTGATATTCTCATCATTGAGTTCTTTGATATAATCAACTAACTTGTCATTCTTGTTTTCCCAACTTCGCAAATCTTCTATGAATCGATGTCTAACTGGTTGACCAGTATCTCTCTTTCCTTCTAACGCTTCTTTCAGTTCGCTCAATAGTTCTTCATGACTACCTCGTAGGAAATTATTAGCCAACTTGGTAATTTGAGGAGAAAGCGTTCTCTTACCTTCTGTTTCAAGGTTTCTCACAACAGAAACTGCTGTTTCATAATTCCTCTTCCATTCATCATCAGGCAATAAATCATCATTATCATTATGCCTGAGAAATTCCTCTTCATCCATATCATGGAACTTGCTAACTCCTGCATCAGTAGGGGTTCCCAACAACACACGTTTAATGGCAGATAGAGGAAGTTCTCGATTTTCCAACTTCTCTATGAATTGGTCAAAATCAAGATTCTCCGTTGTCCCACTTCCACCTCTGTCTCTTTTCATTCTGAAAGCAACTCTACCTAATCCCATCAATACCATGTAAACCTTGTACTTCGTCTTGGTTTTTCTCCAAGAACTAACAGCCTTATTCTTGTCAACTTGCTCTCGCTCAGGTTGAACTTCAACCTTGAGAACTTGCTGCCACATCAAAGGTTCACCTTTCCATATACTCATCCAAGTCTCTTTCTAATTGTACTAGTTCAACCCAATCGTGTTTAGTCCAATCTTCATAGGCAACATAGAGTCCTTCGTTCCCAGTATAAGAACCAACTCTAAGACCACCAAACAACGAATCATAATTCAAATCGAATTCTACTGTGATATTTTCAGTGTTCTCATCACCTTGATAATCTTCACTATCATTCACTTCATCCCAAGTAAAGGTGGGTTCCATCTCAATGATACCACTAAGATAAGTTGAATCAGTAGAATCTCGATATCCACCTAATTCCTCTATCCACTCACCTTCAGGGTCAAGACCATCTTCGTTCAAAGCCTGTTCTAATTTATCTGCTACGTTTCTTGCTGTCTCTTGCCAATCATCTATCGAAGGAGAATCCGCATAGCGTTTCCCTCGAATATATTGGCTTGTTTTTAGTACGTCAAACCATGTCATTGTCTTCCCTCTTTTTCTTCATTCAACGTTCTTGTTGCCCGGTCAATGAATGATTGTTGACCGGGAGTGGGAGTTTGCGTTTTCCTAGAATGCATCTTCGCATTTTCAAATTGCTCACAGATTCCAATCTTCGACCCTAAAGTAATTTCAGGCAATGTGCATTGTTGATTCTCATTAATCACACATAGAGTTGCAGTACATTTTATGACTCGGCAATCTGCCTTTTGAATAATATTCTTCCAATTCATTGTATCTTCTCCTTAATCGTACTCACTCATCTCTTCATATGATGGCATGTCTAACCCCGCTTGATATCTATCTGCACATTCTTTATCGCAAAAATTCCCGTTATCGGTTTTGAATGGAGGTTTGTTAGGTGAATGGTCTTTACCACACCAATCACAATTTTCATCTTTATTATCACCCCACATTGCAGGAGGGGCAGGATTAAGTTGTTCATAGTATATTGCGGGGTCTAACTTAAGAATATTTTTCCAACTCATTGCATCTTCTCCTGACTACGATATAATTTCCCCGTTTGTTGTATTTCTTCCATACTGAAACCTAAATCTACTAACATTTCCGCTATTTGGGATTGTCCTAAATCCATTTTCTTTAACCCCCCAATAACTATTGCACCAACAACAATTTTTCTAGGTAAATCAACTTTAATAGGTTCATCTCCGGCTCTACCAGCAGGAACTTCTAACTTCATGATATCTTCCCAACTCATTGCATCTTTTCCTCCATTTGCTTTCTGACATCCAACCAAACATCAGGATGGTTCTGTGCTAGAACTTCCTTGATAACTTGCATCTGATGGACAATAATCGTATCTTGCCTCTTGTGAACCAACTTGCCCTTGAACTCCATTAGGTACTTCAGACTCTCACGAATCTCCTTTGCCAACTTAGTCAACGAATCAATGTACTTCGGGTCTAATGCATCTTGCTGAAACAACTCGTCAATCTTGACTTCAAGCCTAGTGATGTTCTCACTTAGCGTATCAATCTCATTGACTTCCTTCTGCGCAATCAACTGTGCAGCAGACTGTTGTACTAATGGTTGCAAGTGATAAGTCATATGTCTGAACACTTGGTCTTCTGTACAACCTAGAAAAGCAGCGACTTCCGTAGGCGTAATATCAGAAGAATGCATCCTAGTCTCTAAATCTGACCTGACTTCACTCGTACACATCTTACATCTAGGATTGGAGCCTTTCTTGTATTCTCCCATGTGATTCCTCTGATGCTTTGCACTTGTTCCACTAGGCCAATTCTCTAACCTATCTAATTCATCAGTAGAAATTACTATGTCATCTAAATCCGCTTCCAGTTGGTCACGGTTCTCATGTTGGCAAAGGTGACAACGCTTTCTAGTAATCATATTTTCACTTCTGCTTTAGAGTTTGAAACCACTTCTCTACGTTTGTTTCCTTTTCTTCATCTGCTTCAGTTTCAGGGTCAACCGGAAATTCCTTTCCTCTTTTTCTCGGCTCCCCAGTTTCAGGGTCAGGTGGTCCCATTCCACCCGGAGGTGGAGGTTGCCCACCCATCATTGGAGGTGCGCCCATTGGCATTCCCATAGGTGGAGGTGGCATTCCCATTCCATCCATTGGTGGAGGTGGCGGAGGTGGAGGTGGAGGTGGTTGTTTGTTCACTGCATAATAGTCATCTTTCTGTTCGGGGTCTACGCCTTTTGCCATTGTTCTTTCCTTCCTTGCTGTTCTTAGTTTTTCTTTAGTTTGTGCTGTAAGTGGTCTATCACCATACATGAGTTTACTCCACCATTGACTGGAAGTAGAGGCTTGTGGGCTTCTAGACATATTTGATGCACCCCCTCCCCCTATACCTGAACTGTATGTTTTGTCCAGTTCTGCTTTCCATGCTTCTATTTGCCCTTGAGTAGCATCACCGGGATTTGCAAGTTTTTCTTTTAACTCACTAATTTTCGCGTTAGTTGCTTTATCCGCCTCTGTGAGTTGGTAATTTTTCGGGTCAGGTTTCTCCCATTTACCACTATCAGGATTAAACTTCCTTCCCATAACAGTAGGACTCATTCCTCCATAATTCCCTTTTTCATTTTGTATTCTTTCATGAACTCCCATCCCGCCTTCTTGTGGGTCTTTCTCTTCTTGCGCCCATCCTTGAACCGCCTCTTTACCTGATTGTAATGCTGCCCCGGCTAAATCTGCCCCTGCTCTAACTGGTGCAGTTGCAACATCTACTACGGGTTTCGCATAATGACTCAATGCACCCCCACTTGCATCTTCAGCAATTTCTCCAACTTTCTTTGCAGAAGCAACTGGTGAAGTTGCTACATCCAATGCTTGCCCAATATGCTCAGGTGCATTCATTACTGCACGAGTGCCACCAACTAAAGCATCCTTGATATTACCGCGAATTCCTCTATCCTTTCTGCTTTGTAGAGTATCTCCCACCTTTTGCTTGATATCTCCCCACCATTGACCACGAGCATCTTCCCTACCTTGTGCGGCTTCTGCACTTGCGGCGGCTTGTGCTTCGGCTTCTTTTGGCTTATCAATTTGAAAATGTTGAAACGCATCATCTTGTGCTTGTTGTGCTGTTTCTTCTGCGGCTTTCGCATCCTCTACACGTTTTGCTTCTGCGGCCTTTTCTGCTTCTGCTTGTGCTTGCGCTGCGGCCTTTGCATCTTTCACCTTTTGTCTCTCACTTGTTAACGTAGAAAGACGTTCATCAATTTCTGCACCTGTAGGTTGCTCCACTGGTTCCTCAACTTTCGGAGGAGCCATCCTCGCTGTTAAATTTGCAATACCCTCAGAAGTCTTCGCTCTACTTTCAGCAGTTCTTTCTAGAGAAGCCGCATTAGCCGCTTCTTGTGCCTTAGCCCTTTCTGATTCTTCATGTCGTTCATGAGCAGTTTTTTCTGGTTCTTTCTTCGGCGGTTGTTTAGGTGGTTTCAATTTCCGAGGAAGATAATGACCAGTTTCAAATCCTGATTGGTTATACCCATACTTAACCACATCAAACCAATCAGATTTACCTATCTGTTCTAACGCAGCCGAATTATCTACAGAGTTAGGAAATTGATTGTTGAAATCCTGCCTCATTCTTTCACTAGATTGCATCTGTTGATATACGTTGAAGGGTGTAAGGTCACGACCCTCTTCATATCCTCCTTCTTGTTGCCATGCTTGCCACTCCGCCATCTCCTTTTCCCGATGTGCAGCATCCTCTTGTTCGCGTTGTGCTAATTGATTGCGATAATCTACTCGTGATGGGTCTACTTTGTCTTTAACATTGGAAACTATATCTCGCCATCCTTTCTCTACAGCCATCATTTTTCCACCCCATAACAATAGCAACAAATAGATACAGCACCATTCTTAGGATGAATTTTCATGTTGCAGCATTCTAACATTTCAACATCATCCTCCATGACTTCTTCACTTGCTTCTTCTCGACTCTCGCTTTACGCCTAGCCTTCATTTCCAAGTCCTTGATATCTCTGAGAGATTTGAATAGATACAGAGCATTGTTCCCCAATCCCAACTTTGGCAAATTGTGCGGTAACTTCACTCCCTTCTTCACCATCACAGAATACACCATTTGGTTAATCTGCTTTCTTGGTACTGAAACCCAAAGCATCCCCAATTCAATTTTATCTGTGTGCAAATCAGCAAGGTCTTTCGCAGTATCGCTTTCATTCTTTTCCACATTAATCGGATGGCCTTCAATATCACGCTTCACTTTAGGCCAAGCAAGCGCACCCGTTCTTGTGACATACTCACTCTTCCTTCCATTTGCCTTGATGTCATCTACGACATCCTCAACATCCTCATATATTTCACTAAGCAACAGTGCCTTCTTCCAATCTGCTTGAATACTAATTCTTTCCCCTTTTGGCAGTACGCCAACTCCTTCCTCTAATGCCTCTGCCCACGCTTCTTCCATCTCTTTGACAATAACCAACAGGCTATCTCCTTTGAACGTCCCATCACCAGAACCATCACCATACAATGCTTGCCACATCGGGGGTTTTGCAGTTCCGGGCGCATTGCTATACCAAGAAGAAGGTGCTGAATCACTCCAAACCTTCCCTTTGAATTTATTACCCAAAGCATCGGCTCGTGTATCTATTCTATCAACATAATTGGGCGTGACATAATGCCCATGTACATATTCGTAGTCTGTGGTTATTCCTGCATCATTGAATCTCGTCGGGTCTTGGAAAGCAATGTTTCTTGGATTCAACATACTCTCTTTAGCGTTAGCAATCCCATCCATCAACTTCCGCAAACCTGTAAGGATGTCTAAATTTGGTTCTTCCAGTTTAGTTCCGGGTTCTGCCAGTTTCTGCAATACTGAAATGTAAGAACTACCAGTTTGTTCTCCTGTAGCAACTGGGCCTCCACCTTGATACCGGCTCGCTATACCATGTTGCGTGATTAACTTCAACAAAGAATCATTATGCAC
>Ga0098058_1000568_pt1 | contig 12209 bp, 26 predicted proteins | sample 19_taG_FD_75061 | JGI IMG/M metagenome (GOLD analysis project Ga0098058, IMG submission 75061) | Marine viral communities from the Subarctic Pacific Ocean - 19_ETSP_OMZ_AT15317 metaG | ecosystem: Environmental > Aquatic > Marine > Oceanic | place: Pacific Ocean | collected 2015-01-19 | reverse complement strand
AGAATGTCCATCCAACTTATCTAAACCACCACTTCCTTTTATGATTAGGGCTACTAATTTTACCAACAACCCTATCATTTATCATATCATAAATAGCACTATCATAATTTTTACTAAGATAATATCGCAACTCGCTAGTAGTAGGAATCGAGTATTTTCTATTTGCTTCATTTCCTCGTTCCCGTTCTACTACATTCCACATATCATCTAAAATTTCCCTCTCAGTCCTTTTTACTTTATCAGACATAACCTCATCAATTAATTTTTTTGAATTCGCACTCACCGCATTCCTTCTTTTCTTTAATGTGCTTTTCCAACTCATTCTAAATCTCTCCTTAATATCCTCTTCTATTAAGCATCTCTTCATATATATTTGGATAAGCGTCTTGAATTAATTTAGCAAAAAGATTTAACACTTTTTCTCTAAGACCACCACTTCTTGTAAAATAACCCGACTCAACAAATATTTCATCTGCATGAAATAGTTTTTCTTCCATATCTCGCTTTTTTCTCATTTTCCTAAAATGATTAAACATTTCTGTATATCCTTTATCGAATCGTTCAATAGTATATGGCTTTCCATCACTATCCATTATACTTCCTTCTAAAACTTCTTTTCGCAAATCACCAATATCTCGTTGAAGTTGATATATAGCCACATCAACTTGATTTTTTAATATTGTTTTCCAATTCATTCTAAATCACTCACGTAATCTTTGGGGGTCATATATCCTACCTTACTTTTTCAAAAAATGGTCGGTAATTTGTGTGAGACTAGCAAAAAATTTTTTACACTTTTTATTCTATTTCCAGCCAATAGCACTTTTAATCACCATCAATGAGTAGTTTTAATACTTCCAAACTCAATTCACTTTTATTGAAGTCTCGCAAACTAGTTTGAGTTGTATTCTTTCTCGACAACTCTAACAGAGTTTGCAGTTCCTTAGAAATATCGTGAAGGGCTTTGTTAGCAGATTCAACATCCCGTTTTGCATCCGTAACTGCGGCATTTATGTTACGAATGTGTTGGAAAATGTTTTCATCGTTAGCCATACAAAAACCACTTCAATAAGGTGCAATAAGAAGAGATTAATAGAGATAGCGGTTAAAACAGTATGGATTTTAGGCATTTAAAAATTTCTTTACAAAGCCATATGGTTGTAGGCTTTGCATTCAACCTTAATATATTACATGACGACGCTAAGGCATGGTAGATTATAGCCTAAGTGAAGAAAAATGGACATCAAGAATAAGTAGCATCAACTATGGTAATATACCAACAGAGATAATACCACTAATACAATTCAACATCAATAGAGGCAATACTCACATTGAGCAAAGAAAGAGATATTGGAATTGCATTCTTTTACTATTGAGAGGTATTGAAGATAGTCGCACATGTTGTGGAGTGTGAAAAAATGGAAGATAATGAATCACCCATCTGTAATGAATGCAACTACCCCAGCGAATTAATTAATATGCAAGTTGATAGAGATGTCTATTCAAGTGGGGATTCTTTCATGACTGAATATATTACATTAAAAGTGACAGATTGTTGCTCTGCTGGTTGGACAATGATTGATATTAACGAATGGGCAGAAGAAAACCCTGAAAAAGCAAAAGAGATGGTGGTTTAATTATGCCTAATTGGTGCAGTAATGAGTTAATTATTGGCTCAAAGAATAAAGATTTGATAAAGACCATCCATAGTGAAATTATCAATGAAGAAGGGCATTTAGATTTTAAGTTGATAACAGGAGTTCCCGACACCCCTGCGTATAGAAATGAATTTACTGATTCTCAAGATGAAATACGAGATGACCCAACATATTGGTATAAGTGGAATCCTGAAAATTGGGGAACTAAATGGAATGCTTGTGATAGTGATGTCGTTGGCCCACATAGCACTCTATTGACTATCAATTTTAATACAGCATGGAGTCCACCCGAACCGGTTATTCGTGCCTTGAGTGAAAAATACCCTAAAGCAAATATTGCTCTACATTACAAAGAAGAAGGTATGAACTTTGAAGGTGTTTTAATTATGAAAAATAATGCAGTTATATTAGAAGAAACAAGACAATGCCTACCGAATATTGAGTGGGAAATGGAAGGGATGATAGATGAAGAAGAATAACGCCCTTCGGGGTTTATCACAAAGCAAACCATATGGTTTTATTGAATAGAATTTAAACATTATAGAATGTCCTGTATCAACGAGTTCTATACGCTACATATTTCAAACCATATGGTGAGTAACTTTGAGTTTACTCACCTTAAGAACTCAAATAAGGAGTTAAGACATGGCGAGACAAATAACAATAGATGCGATAAGGGCTTTCAGGAATGGAAACAAATTCAAGCGAAGTAATACAGAAGTCAAGACTTACCACATGAATACCCGTATTTTGCTTCTGCATGGAAATGTTATCGCTCAAAGCGTTGATGGTATTTTGAGGATTCAGACCGCAGGGTATAACACAGCAACAACAAAGGAACGCCTCAACGGGTTTCCTACGGTGAATATCGTTCAAAAGGATTTTCAATGGTTCTTAAACGGTGAAGCGTGGAATGGTGGCCTTACTAGGGTTGATTGGTGAAAACCACCCTTCGGGGTGTTAATTCCAAAGTTAACACCATATGGTTGGCCCTTTGGGGTAAACCTCACCTGATTTAATCAGGGTCATAGGCGGGATTAATCAATCCCTATACCAAGTACCACCATTATCGGAAGAATAGTTGTGATAGCCCATTTCCGCCGCTTGTGTGGCCAAATCTCTAGCGTTTTCTTTACGTGTTTCATCTGCAAGTTTGGCAAGTTTCTTACGGGTGAATTTCTCCTTACCCCAAGCACAATACAATTCCCACATAGAACCATCTTCATCATCATTACCACAAAGGTCTTCATCAAAGTCTAGTTCATTATCATTACAAAAATCCTCAATGATACTATCTACACAGAGAACATACCTTACTCCGTGGTCTTCTCTTATATCATCATTCATTTCATCAACATCTTGCTCTATTTTCTCTTCTATGTTCATTTTTTTTTACCTCAGTAATAATTACTAACATTTAATGATATAAGGTGTTAAAACCCCAAAGTTTAACACCATATGGTTGGCTTTGTAAAAACCCCCATAAAGGGGGGAGACAAATCCCATACTACCTTCACTCATCGCCTCCTTGAGCGGGTAGAGTTAGTGATGGCATACCGTTTTTATTGACGGTTCCATCCCAACTAATTTCGTCGGCCACGTTATTGACGTGGTTTCGATAGTAGGCTGTGAGCCTTGTTTTTACGTTCTTGGCCTTTTGTTCTCCATAGGAGCCAGCGTCGTCGTATTGTGCGTAGTTTGCTTTTCCACGCTTGCGTTCAAGTTCACCATAAAGGGGGTGACTCGCAAAAAGAACAGTGTGTCCTTCTGCATAAACGGCACAAATCGTCTTGATTGACTCCTGTACTACTTGGGGGAGAGAACTTTTTGGGCCAATAGTAATTGGTGAGTTCTCCATTGTTGCGAACAAGTTTGTTATGTTCGACCAAAATCTCTTGCGAAACTCTGGTTGTTTCGTTCCCTGTGATAAGTTATATTGTATCACCGGTGTAGCGTCTCCTAAGTCATTTTCTTCCATGTGGGAAGTGACTAACGCTACTCTGCTATTCCATTTTTCATCATCCATTGTATAATCTGCCATAGTTATTTCTCCTATTGTTTTGGGCTTGGGATTTGTCTCCATTAGGGTTCCAACCTTTAGGTAATATAAGGTTCTTTACAAAGCCGAACCATATGGTTTGAACTTTGGGTTAAAAACCTTCTTAAATTAAAGTATCAATCATTAGTGATGAGATATACAGTAATAGCAGATGATAGATACAAAATAGGCGCATATTCAACCTTGCGTGAAGCGGTAACAGAGGCGAAGCAATGTGTTTCACCTAATATTGAAGTGTGGTTAGAGATTAAGAGGGGTGATTGAATGAAAATATATGTGGAAGCAAAAAGCAAAGCCTCACTAATTCGTAGGCTTAAGGGCGGAGAAGAAGTTACAGGCTATAATTACTCAATGTTTGGTGGTGGTGGTTTTTACAACCTTGACGCTAACCTTGAAAGTGGGACAGTTATCGCCATTTATAGTGAAATGCAAGATGGAAACCCTGTCGGTAAATCATGGGGAACTTGGACAGATGGAAAGTTGAAGTAATTCAACAATGCGCTCTTCGGGGCCATTAATCCCAAAGTTAAGACCATATGGTATGAAACTTTGAGGTAACATACCTTAAGTGTTAATTTATCTCGTCTTAAGGATGGATATAGATATGCAGCACATAAACGAAAACGCTAGAACGCCAAGTCAATGCACTTTGCACATATGTAGGACAGGAAAAAAGGAACAATATTACACCTTATATCATGAAGGTATTCATGTTCTCCCATATATGTCGAATTACTTCTGTGATTACAACGGTAACTTGTCTCATTCCTTAGATAAAGCAGTTGAGAAGGCTAAGGTTAGATTTGATGAATTAGTTGGCTGTGGATATTGGAGTATAGTAAATATGGAACTTCATGATTCACCTAGATTGAAATATAAAAGAACAGAAGCCTTTGGTGCTACCTTTGAAACCGCTAAATCAGGAAAAGTCATGTATGCTTATGCAACTAGTGAATTTTGGGATAATTGGAAAGCAGATAAACAGAAAATCAAAGATGCTGGTTTTTGGGTTAAGAAAATTGATGGTGGATGGCTTGTATTCTGCAAGATAAGTGCAGAGTATGACCACTCTTAAGTTAAAATGCACCCTTCGGGGTCATTAACCTCAAAGTTAAGACCATATGGTTTGTTGTCGCAACGTAGATAGTGTCAGATGACGAAGGAATCGCAACTCTATCTAGGTCCGTCTGGACCCTGAAATGAGGTTTAATTTCATACCAACCATATGGAACTAACTTTGTCGAGTTCCTTGATATACTAAACTTTAGAACCTAAGCACATGGGATTCTTTAATAGAAAAACAAGCGCAGAAGTAGCCATACAAAATGAACAGCGATTCGTCATTGAGGTTGGACACAACCGAAATAACGAACTCATCATTAAGAAAATGAGAGTCAGTGGAGATAACTTAGAAGATTGCATTGCCGACCTTCAACTCGCACTACAAGACTTCAACATACTAAAGGCGGAATAAAAATGAAAACTCAAGAAGCGTTTGATGATTTGAAAAAAACAGAAACAGTAGAACTAATTGCATCTATGCCGAAAGAAGAAAGAATAAATAAAGCCAGCAAGATTCTATCCCTCAAGGATGGAACTTCAATTAACTCTAGGGTTCAATACTTGACTGAGTATTGTGAAATAGAGTTCAATGAAGTGTTAGAAGCCTTAGCATTAGCAGCCGCATAGTGGGGTTGTTAATCATGAATGACGGCCATACGGGACTGTCGCCAAGAGATAGAAGGTAGCCCTTCTTCCAGAGTATCAATGCATTGGTACGCACTGGTATCTCAGCACTTAGCGGTGTGGCGACAGTTCCTCTTTCGATTTATAAGGTTCTTTACAAAGCCAAACCATATGGTAAGTAACTTTGAGTAAATTTACCTTATCAACTAATAATGTCCCACTTAACATGGATGAAAACCTATTAGTCGGATATATTAGAAAATGCTATCTTGGACGTTACCTTAAATTATCAATAAATGCACAGTCATTCAAAGATTGTGAAATTTACACAACGAGTGATGGCCAACAGTGGATTTCCTTGAAAATGGTTTCTTCAAATGTAAGAAAAGTGATGGAAGGTCAAAGAGCCGTAACTACCATTTATCAAGAACTGGAGTGAAGAATATGCAAACAACAAAAGAAAATAATTTAGGACAAACAGAGATGATATGCTGCGGAATGGAATGTATATGGATTAGTGATAGTTCAGCCATTTGCTTGAAATGTGCAATTGATAATGTGGGAGTGAAAGAGATATCCCGCTTATTGAAAAAAACCAAAAACATATCATAAAACCCTTCGGGGTCTTTATCCAAAGTAAGACCATATGGTTGTCTAAAACTTTGGGTTTAAGAACAACCTTAATGGCTGAACTTTTTCAGCAGGAGATACAATCAGCATCATCCTTTAATTTTAATTGCGCTAGTGATAGGCATAGTGAAAAGGTCATGTCTGTCTCTGCTGCTGATAAATTCTTTGAAATTCCGTAGTCTCTCTCTAAACAGGTGCGAGTCTTTTCATCGGTTAATCCCATCTTCATATCCATATCCAACATCTTTTGAATTACCATATAGCGATAACCGATTGTAGGAATTTCTTGGCATTCTCTGACTATTTTATCGACTACTGTTTTGACTTCAAAAACTCCTCCGTCAAAAACCTGAGAGAGAATAAATTCTTCTCCATCAATTTCTGTGGTGGCACAAAGTCCCATTCTGCATTCAGTTTCAAAATCTCTGATATTCATACCTTGACTCTGAATAGGTATTTATTAAGGTGTCTAACTCAAAGTTAACACCATATGGTTGGTATGTAGTTAAACTAATATGAATTAATAATAGCATATTAAATGAAGGCTCATCCTGTTGTGGGCATTGCTTATATACTAACTCCATGACCCTACATAGAACATCAGCATGAATATTCAATAAGCGATATTCCCATGTGAATATCACCTTTCTTTATGCAGATATTACCTAGAACAACCCTAACAACTACTAATCAAAAGGGATTCATTATTACCTACCCAATAATAAAGGGTGGTATAATGGGCTAGGTCAACTGTCCTTATATTATATTATATGTATATAGGTATTATGTATATAATATGTTATATTCTATGTAATGGTTTTATCTTTCTAATTATTCTAATTCATTAGAAAAACAAAAAGGGTAGGATAATGGGATTATCCTTATTATATATATATATTTATTATTATTATAGTTATTATAGTAGTATATACTATCTAAGAAGAAGAAGAAGAAGAAGAAGAAGAAGTAGTAGTTGACGGTAGAAAGATTAGAAAGATTAGAAAAAAGGAATCCTTTAGAAATTAGGTAGGATAATGAGATTATCCCCCCTAAATATTATTCTAATGAAATTAGAAAAAAGTATAATAAAGAAGTTCTTTCAAAACTAGAAAAACTAGAAAAACTAGAATAATGGATTAGAGCGAAATTAGGGCGTTTTCACAAGAATTAAAAAAATGAGGAATAATTATGATAATAAGCAAAGAGGGATTAGTATGAAGTATTTTGAATCAATCGAAAAAGAGATTAATGGTATGATTAACTCATTAGCCCTTAATATGGTTAATGCCGTAAATGATGAAGAGTGGGAAGTAGTATTGTTAACTGCTGGTGCAATTATGGATAATGTTAAAACTCTATATCCAATTGCTGCTGGTAATCTTCATAGGATTATGAGTGGTAAATTTAATGGCGATAGGGATAATAGTTCCGACCTGTTCAATTGAGCAGTATAATGAACTATAGAAATAAGTTTTATTAAAATGAAATAATATTACTATAGAATGAGGGACTGCGATGTTAAAATACAGTTTAGCATTAATTGCTGGTTATGCTGGGTCTAAATGGATAACCCCTAAATGCCCCTCATTAAAAACTAAAAGTCTTCATATCCACCATTGGATTTGGGGAAGTATTATTCTAATTAGTTTTCTAATTTTAGATTGGAATAATGATGTAAGCAATGGCTTACTAACAGGAATTGTCCTTCAAGGACTTTCATATAAAAATTGGAGCATATTCAAAAAGTAGGTTTTACCTAGTAAAAATAACTAATACTCCGAATAGGTAATTGGGTTTCACTCATACGTTAATCATAGTTATTTTCCTACATTCACATTCACAGTCGGTTTTTGCATTAATAACGGGAAAATCATCCTTATAGCAAATAGTAATGTATTTTCTTATGAACCCGTTTCCGACATTCACATTCACATCCCACAACGAATAATTTAGATAAGAGGCACGGCAGCAGAAATTAGTTTACTCTAACTATGTTGATTAATGCCCTATTTGATAGTTCGGTTTAAAAGCAAATTGGGGTTTGTATAATTGTGGAAATTGCCCCAAATGAAGAAATTCATAGACAATGGAAACTTGCGGGATATGATTTAGGTGATTGAAATGGATATAGAATTTAGAATAATAGATAGTGAAGAAATGCCGCCAATTGTAATTACGATTGGTGAGAATAACGAACCGAAAGTAGTGCTTAACAGCCATCATAAAATTTGGATGGGCTGGAAAAGAAAGATTATCGGTGGAGTGGCTAAAAGCCTCTATGAAAAAATAGATGAACTGCTTAATTCATATTTAGCAGACCAATTTATGATGGGGGAATTAGATTCATGGGAAGAATGAAAGACATTGTTATAATGATTGAAGAGGGCAAAAGTGATGCCTTTATAGCAGATAAAATGAATGTTAGTATTGAAGTAATAAGGTCTTTAAAAAACATTGAGGGATAATTATGTTAGAGAATAGAGATGGAAAATTGTATGCAGGAGATAAAGAAGTAATAAAAGGCTGGGAATCTTTTGGTGGCTGGTATTGGTTTGCGACAGAATTGAATAATGATGGAAACCACTTTGGATTTGTGCAAGGATATGAAGATGAATGGGGTTATTTTTCTCAACAAGAATTAGAATCATTAGGAAATAGAGTGTGGGAGATTAAGGAAATTGATTTACCATATGCTGGAAGGAGAGATTAAAATGAAGTTCCCAACAGTAGCAATACAATTATGTAATGATATGGGATTACCATATGATATACCTGATGATTGGCTGGAAACAGTATTAAGTATTGCAGGAATGATTAACTCTAAGTATAGTTGTGGTGTTGATATTACATATGGATTAGCAACTAGAAAAGGATTTGAAATTATAGATAAGGAAGTGAATGAATGAGTGAAAATAGTATTGAAATGAAAGGAACTACTTGGGACTCTAAAAGAGGTTGGATTAAACCTAAAAAGAAAATAGAATTGTTGCCTTATTTGTATTTAGAAGGATATAAAATGTATTGGGATATTCCTAAACCAAAAGAAGTAACACTTGAGGAATATTCCGAATTAGGAGATTTGTTTGTAAAACATATTGAAGAGGATTTTTGGCCAATGTGGTCGGGGTATGAAAAAAGACAATATCAAAAGAAATACGGCATTAGTTACAAAATACAATTTTTACTTAATGGGGTATTAATGATATTACCTATCATACCAATAACAGGATTTATACTAGGATTAGTGATTTAAAATGGTTAGAAATATAGCACGGAGAGTAAGAGAGCAAGGTGGAGAGTTTGTTGCTACAGGTAATGTATTGTTAGATGCAATTGCTGGAAGATTAGATGACCCAACAGGGGCATATAACATAGCATTGAAGAATAATCTAACTGCGCTGTCGCAAGCCGATAATTGGAAGGAAGCAAGAAAGGAATGGAAGGCTACCGGCAATGTTTGGTATGTGCCAATGGCTGATGATGCCACCGAAGTATTACCTTCCCCTCATAGAGAATCTCACCCACATTATTGTATTTGCGGGCATTCAGTTGCTTGGCATTTTGAAATAATTAATAGTGAAACCGGAACTGTCGAAATTGTCGGTAGTGAACATATTGGTTTTTGGATGGTAGTTCGACATTTAATAGAAAACTTGGAAATTCCTGAAGATGAAGTTACTGAGGAAAGAGTCAAACAATGGGTATTAGAAGCAGTTAAATCTATGAAAGCCGAATGGTGGTGGAAAGAAAACGGAGAAGAGTTTGAAACTATGTTTACTGCTGTTCGTGAAATTGATTTATTTACTAATATTCGACGAGGAGATAATTATTTCGATAATGAAATCCAACAGCACGATTATCGAAGATTAATACGCAAAAAAGCCGTAGGTAAAATGGGAACTCCTAATTATGGAATGGCTAGTATTGTTTGGAGATGGAATCATACTGATAATGATAAAAACCAAAAGGAGACAAGAGGATATCCTAATGAGCGACTTTGGAATGATTTACTAATATTTTACTTTTCATTAGAAAAACATACATTAGCGATGGCTGAACACCGCCAAAAGAGATTAGATAGAATTGAAGAAGTTAAAGAACTTGCAATTCGTGCAAAAGCCGCAGAAGAACAAAGGCAAAAAGAATATACCGAAAGGCGTCGTCTACAACAAATAGAAAGTTTACGCAGACAAGCCGAAGCAGAGGAAGAAAAGCGATTAGCGGTTCCTAAATTCTGTGAAGATAATGGTATTGATGCGTTTACATCGGAAGATGGTAAAAATGAATGGGAAAAATCATTCCTATTAGAAATGATTAAGAAAATTCAAAATGGGCAATTCATGTCTGAAAAGCAACGTAATAGGATAGTTCTTATAATTAAAGGAGATACTGAAACTGCAACAGAGAAGCAGTTAGCGTATATTCGTTCATTGGGTGGAGAACCAACACTTAACTTAACTAAAAGCAACGCTAGTAAATTAATTGATGAATTGAAAGAGGGAAAGAAATGAAAAAAGCAGAATTACAAGAAGCGTTCAACCATCTTCAAGAACAATATACCGTGATTGGAGCAGAAAATGAAAAATTAGGGCAATTTAACGCAACTTTAGTTACACATGTAACTAATTTACAACAAAAGGTTAGAGAACTAGAAAGCCTTGCATCTCATTATGAGCGAACTGTCGCCGTGATGGGTGGTCGTATTCAAGAAAAAGATAACTTGATAAGTGAACAAAAAAATAAAATAAAGGAGAGCGAAATATGAAACTAAGAATATTGAATGAAACAGGACATACCGAAATGTCGATTGCAACAAGCGACGTTTTGGACCATATAAACGAACACGCAACCCATTGGGTTTTTGTGGATGGAGAAATGGTCAATCGAAGCGATATTGCGTCGGTAAATTGGGATGAAGTGAGTGAAGTTGATTTAGTGCCAGCGATTGTTGGCGGTCAATAAAACTCAGTTGAGGTTTCCACTCTAAAAAGATGAATAAACTGTGGTTATACGTCTTTTCCTCAAAAACTTTCATATAGAAAATAACCCGTAGTCTTCTTGCTGAGGATTATGGATTATAAACACGCCTTGAATGCTAATTTGTGCATACTATGTGGAACTGAAATAGTGCTAAAGAATATAATAAAAAGAAGGCTAAGGCATCTTCCTTTACATACATACATAGGCAGTTCAAAGGTTGTGGACTTATGAAGTGTCAAATCTGCAAGGAGGAAATCAACCATTACAATACAAAATATAACACTCATCGGGGTGTTTGTGGGGTTTGTTATCTTGCTGCAAAGAGAGAACAGAGGAGGGTTATAAATGGTCATATTTCAAGACATAAATGAAATGCTGAATTGCATGTTAACTTTAGAAGAATCTTTTCCAAAAAAAGGTTATCCAGAATTAATTAGTTATATTAATTCGATTAAATCATTAGATTTGTTAGATGAAACGAAACAAAATTTAGCAAATCAAAAAATTAGAGAAACATTAGTTAGGTGGGATTTTATTTCAAGCACCCAAGTATTAACTTGGATAGAAGATAAAAGAGATGATTACCGTAATATGTTAGATTATATAACCAAAGAAAATAAATGGAACGGGAATATCCATGTCTAAAAATCCCGATTATACTAAAGGGTTAAGAGGCCAAGTGGCCACAAAATGTAGAATTTGTGGTAGGTCATTAACCAATATTAAAGAAATCAACCAAGAGATACACAACTCTTGCTTACAAAACTACAAAAGTAAGGTGAGATAATGCCGGAATTAATTATAAATAGACCCGATGATTCAAGAGAATACGATTCAACAATGGTGCGTTTTGGTGAAGAGACTGAATATAACACAGTTTCATTATACCCTACAAGGTATCGGAATACTGTTAATCCTATCTTAGAATCTATTAAACAATGGTTAATGGGTAAACTGAAAATGAGTAGAAAAAGCCTCTATAATAAATCATATCGAGGTTATTATACTCCCGAAAAACCATCTCCTGTAGAATTTAGTCATACAATTTATATTGGAGATAGAGGATTCGTAATCTTATTTAATAAAGTTAAGACTCGTTATTTTATTAATGGGTTTATGGCTAATAAAGAGGTATTAATTGCCGCTTTAGCGAGAACCCTTTACAAATCATGTTTTACAGATGATTCTTATGAATT
>Ga0098058_1000564_pt1 | contig 12331 bp, 8 predicted proteins | sample 19_taG_FD_75061 | JGI IMG/M metagenome (GOLD analysis project Ga0098058, IMG submission 75061) | Marine viral communities from the Subarctic Pacific Ocean - 19_ETSP_OMZ_AT15317 metaG | ecosystem: Environmental > Aquatic > Marine > Oceanic | place: Pacific Ocean | collected 2015-01-19 | reverse complement strand
TAGGAGCAGGACATAAATGTGTTTTGTTTAATAGAGAGCTTCCAAACTCAGAGCTGTTGAAGAAACTTATAGCATTAGAATCTGGAAAGCTATCATATGCTATGATACGTAAAGGTATTTATACCGAGTCTGGAATATTAGAACTTGAAAGAATAAAGAAATTTATAGTAAAGAAATATAATAAGAATATGTTAAGGATGTTTGACAATATACGTGACTTTGGTAAATCCTCTGCGGAAGTTAAAAGGTTTAAGCCAGACGTTATACTTGATGATTATATACAACTTATAAACCCAACGAAACAAATTGAACAGAGAAGATTACAATTAGAATCACTTGTTAATGATTATAAATGGCTTGCTAAAGAACACAAAGCAGTTGTAGTATTAGCATCTCAATTGAATAGAGGTCTTGAAATGAGGAGTGCTTCATCTAAACCTCAGCTCTCTGACCTTGCAGAGTCAGGGGCAATAGAACAGGTAGCGGAGAATGTATTCTTTACATACTATGACTATAAGATTAATGGCAATGCTAACAAGGGTAAAAATATAATAACTATTGTAGCACGTAAAGTTAGATATGGGGAGACAGGGGAGACAGACTTAGGTTTTGATGGAGATAAAGCAAGATTTTATAACTCCGTTGAAGCATTACAGGAAGATATGGCAAACACAATGAAGGTAGAAAGAAATGAAAAAGAAGGACTTATCCCATTCTAAAATATACATAGGTATAGACCCAGGAAGGTCTGGTGCATTATGTATTATAGAAGACAATTTTATAAAAGCATACCCATGTCCTGATAATGTGCAGGATATGGCACTTATGTTTGCAATGGCAATAAGTGTAAATGAGACTAAAACTATAGTTGCTTACATAGAAAAGGTGTGGGCAAGACCAACAGATGGACGCTCATCAGTATGGAAGTTTGCAGAAAACTATGGAGTATGGCTGGGCATAGCTGGTGCATACGAAGTAGACCTTAAAACAGTAGCCCCTCAAAGGTGGATTAAATACTTTGAAACGCCTAAGCTTGAGAAAACTAGACGTAAACGCTACTTAAGGGACAAAGCAAGGTCAATGTACCCTGACCTCAAGAAAGTGTCATTAAAGACCGCTGACGCCATTCTAATAGCAACCTATGCAAAAGAAACCGATAACAATAGCTGATATTGTCCGTATATTCGGAGAATGTGAGATACAAGACGAAAGGGGAATTTGGATGCCTGTAACAGTAGATTATAAGAAAGATAAATTCGACATAGACCTAGACTTTGGGAAGGTTGGAGAGAAAGTTGTAGAAGAAATGTTTGAAGGTGATGGTACTATAGAAGTTAAAACAGAAAGAGATATATGGAAAACATCTAAGAACATAGCTATTGAAATAAGATGTAGGGGAAAACTATCTGGAATATCCACAACTACAGCTAAGACATGGATACATATGTTGGATGGAGGAGGAGGTGGTTTTATATTCCCTGTTAAGGATTTAAGGAATAAAATAAAGAAACGTCAGGAAGATGGAAAGCTAAGACTTGTAATGGGTGGAGATGATAATGCTGCTCAGCTTGCACTACTCCCCATAGAGGAACTGTTTACCTAAGACCATTACCACCACGTCTACGTTTCTTATTACCTTTGCCACTACGTCTGCGTGCTTCTATAGCATATTCGTAGTCATATTCATTGAAGAGTGCTCCCTGTATAGCTCTAGGCTCTTCACCATTAACAACAATAGAAAATATAATAAGTTTTATCATTATCTTTTTCCTTTATAACCTCTAGCCTCTATAAAAGAAGACCAAGGGAATACAGAATACGCTTCTCTATAATATTTTTTATCTATAAGCTTTTCAAACTTACGAAGTCTAAAATAATATTCACTTTCAAGGGCAATAGCTTCCCTTCTTTTTTCTGGAGATAGCCATTTTAAAAACTCCTCTCTTTTAGAATACAGTCTAACTTGCTTGCCAGATATAATCTTTTCATTTGATAAATTAAGAGGATTCATTCTCCCCTTAACAGAACTCATAATTGATTTATGAGCTTCTTTAGTTGCATATTTTGCATCCGTAATACCATGTTGTGCTTGGTCAGATATTAAAAAATCCATCGCTGCCCAATACGATTTAGCAACCTCTTCATTACTCCCAAACATAAGAGCATCATTTAATTTTCTGTAAAAAGGTTGCCTTTCTGATAAGATATGTGATGTTGGTGTATTGTATCCCTTATCTTTCATAAACTGACCTGTTAAAGTCCTTATTCTCTTATGTTTTTCATAATGTGGGGATTTAGTTATATTTCTTATTCTTGAAACCTGTCCTACTATAACAACGGAACGATTCACAAAATCAGATATGCCCGCATCCCAAGTCTTATGACCAGAATACACTGCCATTAAATTCTTTCCACCTTCTTTAAGGTTTCTATATATCACTGGTTCCATAATTGGCATTGCTAATTCCCTATCATACGGACTTAAGGACTCCCCTAAAACCCCAAAAAATTCTCCTCTCCATAAATACATGCCAGCTCTTTCTAAACCATTTGCTTGAGATTTAGGTGGCTCTTGACCTAATATTGTATCATACATAGAATATAAAGCAGCACCAGAAAGTCCATGACCAACAAGTGCCTTGAATAGGGGAGTATAGTTTTGACGCTTAACAGCTGGCTTAATATAGTTATGATAAGTATCTGAAGTTACTGAGGTTGCAATCCTTTGGAATAATGTCAATTCTTTTTTATAAGGAGACTGCATCCATAAAGGCAATCTAGTAGTAGATGTACCTCCCTGTGTTGATATATGAGATTCCTGAATAACCTTATCAAGCATTGCTTTATACTTTATTGCATTTTCTGGAGCTGATACATCTGTCTTTTCAAGCCAATCAATCTCCTCCTTACTCATCTTCCAAACTTCCCTCATTATTCTGTAGTCATTTTTCTTCCCACGTACACCCTTAAACATGGTTGGCTCACCTTTATATCTACTTAAAACTTGATTGAAAAATAAAGTTCCAGCATGAGCAGATATAATACGATTCATATTCTCTGTTCCTGTCATTAAATTAAATTTAAACCAAAATTCCATAGAAATTGGAATGCCTGGGAGTTTTTTCTCTTTAAGCTCAAGAGAATGTGCACCATACTCGGTTAATCCTTTCTTTCTAGCCACCTCCCAAGTAGCAGCATCCCAAAGTGTTTTTGCTCCAGCTATAGTATTCTTTAATCCAAAAGTAGCCACAGACCTAGGTATACCAATAAGTAAATTCTTTATACCAGAAAGTGGTGAGGAAAGGCCAGTAGCAGCAAATAAACTAGCTGCGCCAGAGAAGAATCTTCTTGAACCAGAGTTTAATTGGTCTCTATAGATATCATTACCAAGCTGAGACATCAAAGCCTGATAAGCATATTCCGACATTTCTCCAAGCTCACCCTTTTTAGACTTTGCATCAATAAGTGTTGCTTTCGTTGCACCAGAAATATTATATTGAGTGGCAATCTTTGTAAATTCGGGAAAATGCCTCGCTGTTGCAAGAAACTTAGACATATTCATTATATAAGATTCTAAGGTAGCTCCATAATTTTTCTCATAAACCCTAATCATTTGTGTTTTGCCACCCTTGATAACTGGAATATATTCTGGCAACATAATACCACGTGTAAATAGATTCTTATTTTGCACCTTCATTGGCGAATAATGTAGCATATCCCAAATTTGCTCTGTAACTTCAGTTCTAAAATTAGCATCCTCTAAATAAACATCTCTTAAATTATCTATATCGGTAGCTGTCACATCTTTCTTGCCCTTTAAATCTTTCTTTGCTTTTGACATAGCAGAGTCTTTCATCATACTGTCAACGACTTTCTGAAAATACTCAGCATTCTTATCCATGTATTCAAGAGCTTGACGATTAACTTTTCTAGTAAAATAATTATTTATAAATTTCTGACCATAATCTTTTTTGAACTGTTCATACGTAATGTCTGGCATATGTCGTTTATACTCAGCAAATAATGATTTCCAATAGTGATTCATCATAGCCTTATGAATTGCTACAGCCTTACGCTCATTTGAACCCTTAACCTTAAGCTGAGCTATAAATCTCTCATCTTTCTTACTTAAAGTGTCAGCAGCTCTTTTACGAGCCACTACCGCTGGGTCATATAAATCTAATCTTTTTATATCTTTCCCTATTAATTTATTCATTCTATGGACAGCATCACTACCATCTCCCCTATAATCAGTTTCCAATCTTTCGTGGGCTGTCATCCTATGAGCAAGTTTTTCAGAAAAATAATCTCTTATAAGATGGAATGTATCAGTAACAGCTCTTCTAAAGAATGATTGAGGAAGTTTATTGCTTTCTTTATTAGCTATCATAATATCAGTAGCACTATCATTTCTTTCAAGCTTATTTTTATATCGTGCTATAATATCACCATAAGCCTTATATAAAGTTTTACTGGTTATATTTTTTACATCTCCATTTTTAACGCCAAAGACCTGTTCTAATACAAGCTTTCTTTCTTCTGGCTTTACATTAAATTCTCTATCAATTTCATTTATTTTAATGCCAATAGGCTTTCTTCCAGCAGCTAATTCACGAACACGTTGTAGATACTGGTCAAGCATCTTTGGAGTAAGACTTCCATCCTCAAGACCTTTTTTCCATGAACCCTTTCCAGACGGGATAGTAAACCCGTCAAACTCACGTGCTTCTTTTATCTCTAATTTATTGCCAATAGTTTTTTCATGTACTTTAATCTCAGACTGTAAGCTTGTAGCGGTACGCTCAGTTTGATAATATTCTACTTTGGATATTTCAGCACCCTTTTCAGCCATAGGAACAAGCTTGCCAGTAACAAAGCCTTCAGCCATAATACGAGCTACATCTTTTTCACTACCCATACCAAGAGCAATCTTCATCTGACTCCAGAACTTCTTTATTACTCGTCCAAGCTTTTGATATAAGGGAGCTTTTTCTCCCGTTATTTGTTCCCAACGCTTCTCAGTTTTCATGGCTTTTGTAGCCATCTCACCAACTGTTTGGTTTAAAAGCTCTTTCTCTTGAGCAAGTCTTTTATCTTTAGGGAGTTTTGCTAATTCTTTCCTATAATGCTGACGAACCGCTCTTAATCCTGTCTCTAGAAGTCTCTTAGCCTGCGGTGTACCTAAAGCTTCTATAGTCTCAGTAAATACATGAGACACTTCATGTGGGATAGTATCTTCACGAACCTCACCTTTAGCAATACGAGCAGTATACTCAGATGCACTACCTAAAATACGCTCACCATTTTTCTTACCAAGCTTTTGATTTAATTTTATTTTAAAGTCTGGAAGTTTTCCTTCTGCAATCTCACGAAAGAATTGACGTTGTTTCTTTTGTTCTTCTAATTTTACTTTTCTTAATTTAGTTTGGCGTGCAAGTTGAAGCTGTTCTGTTGTTTTAACTCCAAGAATCTCACGAACACCTTCTTCAAATTTTTCACCACTAAGTTTTCCATCAATTACTTTTCTTGCAAGTGTATTTATTCTATCTAATTGACCCTCACTTGCAGTAGTACCATATATTTTATCAGACCATTTAACCTCATGACCCATTAAAGATTTAAAATAATTAATACCAGTCTGAGTTAACCCTTTAATGCCCCATGTTGTTTCTGCTAATTTTCTTAAAACTAATTCTAGTTGAGGCTTTACGCCTTTAGCAAGTAATTTCTCCGTTATTCCTGATATCTCAGATGCCTTAGAAGAGGATTCTTTATCAAATATATGCTGACCTTTTTTAATTTTTTTCTTTTGTATGACTTTCTGTATTGCATCATAAGTTTTTTTACTAATAGGAACTGGTCTTGCGAAACTTTTTGCCTCAGTTGAAGTTAAAATAATTTCGTAATAATTCCCTCTTTTAACAATATTCTCTGGCTTTAATTGGCTTATTTCTCCAGCCCTTAATCCAAAACCCTCTTTGCCATGAAGATTTGCAACTGTATTAATCTCTAAATCCTTCTTGGTAGATTTATCTACATGAGCAAATGTTTTATCTATGCCACCAAGTTCTTCGGCAATTGTACCAGCAACACCTTTAACTTCTTTTGACCTTCTCTTTATAAGTTCATTAGAGATATTCCACATAGGCTTCATCTGCTTCTGCGTATATGGAAGCTTAGTTATAAATCCTCTATCATTTGCATGTTTTATAGAATTAGTTATATTCTGTAAATCAGACTCTATCTGTTCATTTGCCTCTGCTTTTTCCTTAACCCAATTTTTTATGTCTTCAAATGTAATCTCACTTATATCTTTCTTGCCTATTTTCTTTAAAAATTTAGTAACAGACTTAGCATTTTTTGAAGTTTTTGATTTTAAACTATTAAGCCAATCAGTTAAAATCATATTTGTTTCTTTTGACTGAGGTTCAATATAATTTTTATGAGAAGGGTCAAGCTCCTGTCTATTTAAAAATCTCTTAGAATCTTTTTCAGACTCAACTACCTCAGATAAATCCTTAGATTGTATTTCTTCAACCTTCTTCTCAGAAGTTTCAATATCAGCAAGACCAAGCCTTTCTTCAAGCTTCTTTACAGTTGCTGCTGCTTGTTCCTCAACAGTACCAGCACCAGATATAGCCTTCTCTCTCTCTATCTCTTCTTTAAAAATATCCTTCGTAGCAGCATATTCTTCTTGAATTTCTTCTTTTGTAGCCTTAGCTAAAGGAACGTCTATAGGCTTATCAAGAGGTTCACCAGTTTTAGGGTCTGTGTCACGCTCAATTGTTTTAATGCCTTTTTTCTTAAGATATTTTTTCATAACTCCAGAAGTAATTTTTACATCTTCTGGTTTAGTAACTTTTACATTATCTAAATTATTAAGAGTTTCATCAAGAAGATTCATCTCATTTTTCCAGCCATCAAACTCTTCCTTGACAACTTTAGAGATTCCCCCAAGTCCTTCTTGCTCTTTATACTCAGCATTCATATCAGAAAGAAGTCCTTTAAGTTTTGTAATAGTTTTTACAGCTCTTTCAACATCTTTCTTATTTTCATTGCTTAAAGAATTATTTTTCAATCCCCTTCTAAGCCAATCTATATCTTCCCTTAATGTATCATATTCAACTCTATCAATTTCAGCTTCTTCAAAAAGTTTAGTACGAAGCCTGTCAAGTCCATCTATATTCTTCTGATTAATATCTTTATCTATTATACTCTTACTATCTACATCTTCAAGATTCTTCTTAACGCCTTTAACTACATTCTCAACCCCATGGTCTTTTGATGGCTCACCAAATAAAGTCTGATGTTCATCAAGGAATTTACCACCACGTTCAAGAAGATGGTGTTTTGTTTTTAGAATACCAAATAGCCCTAAAGTCTTAGCATACTCAACTGCGAGATTTTTAACAGTAAGTTCATCGGTTTTGGAAAGTTCATATGCGGTAGGAGCTGTGAATACAGCAGACTCAGCAAGAAGCTGGCCAGGGATGCCAGTACTAGTTTTTTTAATATAATCCCAAGGAGATAAAACTTTGCCCTCAAGAGAGCCTTTAGCTATCTGTGCACCGCCAGCAGATACGCCAAAGAATTGTGCATGTTTCGCCATCAACCCCCCACCAACAGCACCAGCAATACCTCCCATTATACCACCATGTATAACTCCTCCTGTAATTCCAGGCAATATTTCTTCACCATTAATTGCTGCTTGGACACCACCAATAGCTCCCTCAAACACAGCAAGAGCAGTACCTTGATTGATGCCTTGAAGAAGCATTCTCTCTCCAGTTTTTTGAAGAGTTTTCTGAGCCATAACTCTATAGGCTGGTATAATCATATCCTTACCAGCTATAGTGCCTATCTTTTGAGCTGAATATCCTAATCCTTTAGCTGCAAAACCCGCAATAGGCTTAGCAAGCTGACCACCAGCCCAGAATGTAAGTAAGTCAAGAGGCATCATAAAGCTAAGTGCAGTAGATGCTACATCAGCAACTATTCCAGGATTATAATCATCTAAATTATATCTCTCATCTCCTGAAAATAATTGTTCGGTAAGACCTGTAAGAGATTTATTATAAGAAAGCTTCATCCAATCAGAGGATTCCTCATCAATAAAGTAATCAAATGTACTTGCAAGACCATTCATGGCATTAGCAGATACATCACCAGATATACCTCTATCTAATTGTTTATCATGCTCTTCCCATAAAGGTTTTGCGGTAGGATTCTTCCCCCTATAAAGTCTGTAAATATCCTCATCAGTCCACGTACCATCATTAAGGAAAGGTTTACGAGCTTTTTCCCCTGCTAAAAGCTCTTCTAAATTTTCATATTGTGACATCTAATTTTCCTATTTTATGGCTTGGGAGCTTTTTCACCTTTCATATAAAAAGGTACTTTATCAGCCCCTTGCCGATATGGAGCAAAATCATATTCCGAACTTGGCTTTCTAAGGATATTCTTAGATTCTCTTATAGCTGCATCCCAATTAGATTTATTATTCTTAATATATTCATCTATATTATCAGTAGTAGCAAATCCCTTACTTATTAATAATTTTTTTGCATAATTCTTAACAGCCTTCATCGACTTCCAAGTTTTTTCATACAGACGGGGTTTTTCTACCTTCTCTTTAAGAGAAGATATTGTGCTTGTAACATCAGATAATTCTTTTTTAATTTCACCTATGGTAGACTTATCTACTTTATATCCTAGTCCTAAGTTCTTATTTATATTTTTAAGCCTTGACCTTAGTTTTTTTTGTTTTGTTATTGATTCTGAAAGCTTTGCTTTATCCGCTTCAAGTTCTTCAAGCTTTTTTGTTTCAAAGTCTGGTTCCTCTTTAGGGTCTCCAGGTGGAGGTGGAGGTGGAGGAGGTGGAGGTGGAGGAGGCGAAACTTGCCAAGGAACATCATCAGGGAATATTTGATTCCACATAGTATTGACCTTACCAATACCCATAGACTCTTCCATCTGACCTTTCAATGTATATAGATAATTTTTTGTAACATTAAAGTCATCTTTCATTTGTCGTTGAACATCTGATGTCATCCCAGATGTTTCAGCTCCCTTCCAATTATTATAAGCCTCAATAGCAGATGTTCCAGCATTCCCAAATTCCTCTATCATATCCTTACCAGATTCACGCTTAAACGTAGATTGGTCTAAATAATATTGCTTTATTATATCTGGATTATCGCTATCAATAGCATTTTGCCATATACTATATTCATGATTATCCATAAGTTTATCACTATGAATAGCATCAATAGCAAACGCACCCTTTAATTTCATATCTAAATCTAAAAGTTTTAAGTTATTATCTTGCAAGTATCTATTCCTATCATAGCTTTGAAGTTTTGTAGATATATCCATGCGACTTACATTAACTTTTTTCAACTTATCAATAGCAGAAGATTTCTCTTCAGGAGTGGCATCTGGATTCATATAAGATTTAACTATTGCATCGAGACTATTTTCTATATTTGCAAGTTCATCAATAGAAGTATTAAATGAGGCTGTCGTAACAGTTCGCTTATCAATATCTGCAATCACATTATCAATATAATCAATAGTAGTGGGAAGTATGTTTTTATCCTTAGTAAGTCTATCTTTTCTATATGCTTCAAGCTCAGTTTTACGAGTTCCTAAAGCATCTAAATCAATACTCGTCTTATAGTCACCAGCCATTTTATCAATATTTGTTTTATAAGCCTGTGAAGGAGACTGTCCTTGCCTTAATGCTTTAAGTCTAAGAGCCTGTATTTCTTTCTCTTCAGGAGTTTGCCCTCCTGTTAATAGTTTTATTAAAGCATCTATATCGCCTCCACCACCACCTTGCTGTGCATATAAGCTTTTAGCCATTAGCCATCTCCTTTAGTTATTAGGGTCTTCATAAGACGAAGGATATTGTCCTTGCCACCTTGCTATATTATCATAAAAATCATCACTCAATTGGTCTTGCAATCCTTGCTGCATTTCATGCTGTTTTTGTTGCAACCCATAGATATCAGACAGATATTTACTTCTTCCACCAAGACCTATATTACGACCACTAGTTCCTATTTTACCATATCTTCCACCTTTACCCTTAGTAGTATATCCCTTTTGTAATCCTTGTAACTGAGCTCCAAATTCACTACTTATATCTCCCATATCCCTGCCATATCCTTGGGTTAAGTCCATAACTCCAGAACCTTTAAGCATACTTAGTAGGGTACTAGCTCTTTTAGTTGCCCATTGACCAGCCTCAGTATCTTGGTCATATCCAGTTGTTTCTGGATTACCTACATCACCAAGATATGATTCCCAATCTTGTAAGTCATATCCTCTATCTTGAGTCCAACCGCCCAACTGACTCTCGTCCATAAAGTTTAATCCTTCAAATTCTTTCCTTTCAGATTTTTTCAATAAATCAAAAAGAAATCCCATAATATCTTGAGCTCCCTGAACATTGCCAGTTCCAGCTCCATAAATATCGCTAAATCCTAAATCATATTCATTCATATTATTATCCTAAATAACCAAGCCAACTTTCAACACCACCAAACCATGCATCCTCAAAGTCTTCATAGGTACTTCTTACATCTCTACCCATTCCTCTTTGGACTCCATATATGTCTTCTGTATAAGCTTGTTCTAATTGTTCGCCTTTTTGTTTTGCACCAGCCTTACCTTGTAATGCTCCATATCTACTTAATATCTCCCCAGGAATATATCCTTCACTAGCAGATTTAAGCTCACGCTTACCTGATGTTTCTATATCTCCAATCTTTCTATCAAGTCCAAATGATTCTGATGTTGGAACTGCTTTCATCCCTTCTTGTAAAGACTCAATATATCTTGTAAACATATCCAAAGGGTTTTCTTCACCCTCTTCCAAAGTATAATTTCTTTCTTGATTAAGGCCATAACCAAACTCATCCTTAACTAAGTCATATATATTATCCTTTGAAAGATTCATAAAATCCTCACCTGTAAATAAACCTGTTGCAAAATCTTTAAATTGCTGCTCTACATCTCTAGTTGTAAAGGAAGCATGTCCTGCCCCCAAAGTTCCTGTTAATTCATCAATACCGCCTTCTGACTTTAAAAGCAAATCAGCTAAATAATTTAGCATATTATGCTGACCTCCCCCAGTTACCTCCTTCTCATACATCCCCCACTTATCCCCCACAGTTTTCATATAATCTTCAGCAGATTCATATTGTCCCCAATAATCACCTTCACCAATTCCTCCCTGCTCAATAAGAGCTTCTAATTCCGCAATTTTTTCAGGAGTAACTTCTGTTCCACGTAATTCTGGGTCAATATTAGAAACATCACCAAACATCCATTGAGTTTCGGTTGGGGCTTCATATCCCAATATATCCCATATTGTTGGTTGGTCTGGCATTATTTAATCTCCTTTCTTTTAGCGAACCAATCTAAAATAGACTGAATAGTCTCGTTAGCTTCCCAATTCTCTCCGCTTTTTTCAAAAGCCCTACCAAAAGAAGGTTTTGATTGAGGAATGCTATAAAACTGACTAGCTGGAATCTTTGTACCATCCACGAGTTCAACAGGTGTTGAAACACCATCAACCATTGTCGTAACACCTCCCCCAGCAATATCGCCAGCTGTAGCAGAAACCTGACCTGCACTCACTAATCCACTTAATATAGAAGACACAAGTCTATTATCTCTTAATATATTTTGGTAATCCTGTTTTTCTTCTATCTCCCCTGTATATTCACTAGTTCCCTTTCTACTTAAACCGCTTATAAACTTTCCCCCATAAGGGCCAATCCCATCCTTAAGAAAATCTTTATATTTTAAATTTCCAGACATTAATTTATTTTTACCTTCCCAGTCTAAACCTCCACCCATGCTCCACTGTCTTGCAAGAACATCTCCTATTCCTTTGCCACCATAAGATGAAGCAGCACCAAGTAAAGCAGCTAAAGCAACATTACCAACGCCACCAGTACCTAAACCAAGAGCCCCAAGTGCAATTGGGGTTAAATATTGTGATATAGCTCCACCAAGCTGACCTCCTAAAGCTCCCTTAGATTGAGCTATCTCAGCTTTTCTTGCCTCCTTCTTTACAGCTTCCTGAAAGTCATAATAAGCTTCTAAACCTCTAACCTCAGCCCCTTGACGTTTCGCCATTGCCATAACATCATAAGCAGATGTGCCACCACCTCTACCGCTAAATCTTCCATAACCAGCCATATTATATTCTCCCTATCTCTTTATATATCTTAATCATAAGATACGCTATTGTTGCAATTCCTACACATACACTAACAAAATCTGGTAACCAACCACTAACAGTAAGCCACCAACTCCC
>Ga0098058_1000561_pt1 | contig 12353 bp, 5 predicted proteins | sample 19_taG_FD_75061 | JGI IMG/M metagenome (GOLD analysis project Ga0098058, IMG submission 75061) | Marine viral communities from the Subarctic Pacific Ocean - 19_ETSP_OMZ_AT15317 metaG | ecosystem: Environmental > Aquatic > Marine > Oceanic | place: Pacific Ocean | collected 2015-01-19 | reverse complement strand
TCAGGAGTGTATTGCGACATAGCCTGAAGCAAAAGAAGGTGAGCCCTCTTCTGTAGCGTGTTATTCCCGAAGCGAGGAATGAGATCGATGAACACCTGATCGGCATCATTATCCTCACCCTTGGCAAACTGGGTGATCGCATCACTCATTGCTAACGAGGCCGTACCATCACCAATACGACGATGAAGGATCGCCGGAGCAACGAAGGCTACACCAGATGCCGGCACACGAGATGTCAGCACAACCTCACCCGAGAAGGTGAACCCCTCGAAGCTGATGGTACGTACCTTTGTGGTCTCGTACTCGTCACCGTACTCGCTTGCGGATTTGGCCGAAACCCTACGTTTCCCCAGTGTATTGAGCTTCTTTGTTCCGGTCCAAGGTTGAAGTAGATAGTCGCGCACCACAGGATTTTTCGTATCAATCTTGCCAGTAGCAGGATCTACGTCATACATCCACGGATATTCCTTGGAAAGTTCTGCTGCTCTAGTAGTGAGCACATCGAGGGCCTGTTCCTTTGTCTTGTAAAGGTGTTTCTTGGCTATGTCTTCGGTGTAGTTAGCACCCTCGATGTTCGTGTCCAGATCGCCTGGAATGATATGGACTCCATCCTCAGCCATGCGAGCAGGCTTACGATCGCCATCCTCAAACCCAGACTTGGACCCGGGAGCTACCGCAGACTTTAGTAAACGAGTGACAGGTTCAGCCAATCGGTCATTGATGGCAGACGTAAGTTGCTGGTAAGCAATGACGCTATCAGGACCAGCAAGAATCATCTCTTCTGTGATATGCGGCATGCGTAAGGCTTTCTGAATCTGCCCGAACATAGCCTCATCATCTTCTTTCGGATTCTCGTGCGGGATGATGTCAGCCAGCGACAGTCCTGCTGCTGCTCGACCTCGAGAGTCAGCAAGCTGGTTCATGAAATCACGCCACTGCTGTAGTTCTGGGCCATTGTAGTGGACGAGAATGCTCTGAGCCTGCTTGAGAAAGGTCTTGATGTCAGCCTGAGCTGAGTAGTTGAAGTCACCTGAGATGATGATATCCTGAGCGTCCATCTCCATGATCTGAGCCTTGGCATCAGTGTTCATGACTGGATCTGCTCCGGTCGTATCAAGAAGCTCTGTCATGGAAACGGGATCACTTACAGCGTCAGACTGACCCAGCTTCACGGAGGATGAGGGAATAACCAGATCAATCTTGTTATCCTTCATCCACTGAGCAAGACCGGCATATCGGGAATAGGCGTCAAGCTGTTCGACGTTGACGGCCAAAGGCTTGTATGAGTGAACAGATCCTTTCCCTCCCTTGTTCCGGAAGAAGCCAAACAACTTGATCACCTGACTGTTCTTGGTACCCATGTAATCGTCATGAAGCTGGCCCAGTCCCTCTGGAGTGTAAAAGGCCATGCCGTCAAACAGATCATCATCATCAAAGATGGCATATCGGATAGGACGATCAGCCTCAAGCCTTACGCCCGGGGTACCGGCCTGACTCATACGCTTAGCGAAATCACCTACATGCTTGAAGGCTGATACATCACCAACCAGTTGCAGCGTGAGTTTCATTCCGTTCACTGCATCAGCAAATTGCCGATGCGCGGTCTGCTTGACAGCAATAGAATTGGCAGGATCAAGAGCTACCTTGCCGATCTCCTTGAGTTTCTCAGGTGAAACGAAGAACTCTTCAGCGACAGCGGGATCAAAGAAGTCATACGATTTGCGGTACTTACCACCAATATCAACCATCTCTGCCTGAGTCCGGTAGGCTGGCATATGAACCACGAAGTTCAGATCCTTGTCGCCAAGCTTCGTCATGACATACCAGTAACCCTCTTTGGTACGAACACCGTCCCTTGGCCCATAGCGCATATTGTTCTGCTGGTTATACAGGCTATCCCTGACCTCAACCCATTTGTCTTCATTGATGTCGGCTGAGGTCTCTCTGGTATGAGGAAACACACGGTTGTCCTGCAACCCCTCAATCAGTTCGTAGTCATACCCCTGCCCATCAAGGACTCTCAGAGCATGCATACTTCCGAGGTACCCAGGACGGCCGGCACCAGTGACATCGTTGTAATGCCACTGGACATTGCCCTGTTTCTTGCCATCGAAGTCCCAGCTATTCGAATAGAAGAATGAGAAACCCTTGTTGTCAAACACTGCTCTGCGATAAACAACCGGAGTCACGCTCCGGTATATCGCCTTCATCCGATGCATCTTCTCAGGGAACTTCTTCTCAATCAGTTTAACGAAGGCATTCATATTCGGATGGTCGTACTGAAAAAGATCATTGGCGTAGTTGTAGAGCGCACGATGGCCGACATCACGCCTGTCAGGGAACCTGCCATCGATCAACTCACGGATGGTCTGAAACTCATTGACCATCTTATTGAACGCATTCTCTGTACTGCCTGTTACTCCGGAGGCATTACCACCACGACCGCCCTTACTTATGGCAAAAGGGACATCACCCTCGTCAAGCTCGTGGAGGCTGTACTTTGAATCAGGATAGCCATCCTCGTAGGACTCATCTGGAATCTCATCAAGATTCGCAACATCGTCCATCTCGATGGGTATGCCTATGCCAAGATCGTTCAACTCAGCAATCTCAGCCTCAGTGAATATGGATCCACTGACAGGCGCGAGAGTGGGAGACTCACCCTCCGGAGGGATCTCAGTCTTCTCGGTGGGCTTAGCAGGTGCTTCAGGTTCCTCCTGTGTTTTAGGTTGCTCGGTCTTATTGCCCTTATGGTCGAAAACGAAACCAGAATCAGACAGAACAGAGGAGAGAACAGACGCTGAACGATCTCCAGCCTTCTTTGCTTGATCATACCCGAATTGAGTCACGTACCCGATTTGATCTTTGACTGTGATATACCCAGTACGCACCAAGTCATTCAACGACGCTTGGATCTTAGTACCAAATCCTACATCGCCAAGTAGTTTGCCGGGATCACGCAAAGCAACGGTAAGATCAAACCCGCTCCGTGGGAGACGCCCAAGATCACGGATCTGTTGTAGCTGGAGTATCTCTGAATTTTCATCAAACTCAGCAAGCTTGGTGGGCTTAGCCGGTGGAGCTAGGTCAGCCTTTAATGCACTCAGAGGATTCCAATCAAGCTTACTTCTTGGAGCATCATCAACAGCCCTGACTTTCTTTCGCGCAGGTTCCTCGACAGGCTTGGCTGTTTCAGCAGGCTCAGCAGGAGGAGTTGATGGTTCTTCAACCGGAGTTGAAGATTTTCTTGCTTTGAACTCAGCAAGACGTTTTTCATATTCTTTGTTATATGCCTCAATATAAGCATCAGCTACGGCATCACCAAACCTCTGTCGAGCAGCAGTTTCAGTAGTATGGGCCTGTCTCTCAGACTTCTTCGCCTTCCCATTTTCCTCGCCCAATGCCCTATATTTATCGATAAGCTCTTGTTCTCGTGGATCAACAGACTCAGATGTAGGCTCAGCCTTCTTGGCCCTGGCAGCCTTCTCACCCTCAGCCTTGGTGTGAGCACGAGTTTGCACTCGGAACTCTTCAGCGGCCTTCTGAGCGGCTTTATCGTCCTCTTCCTGCTCAGGACGCACAACCTCAGCACCATGTTCCTTGGCCTCTTTACTCAGGAATGCAAGAAGATCACCACCTTCAGCGTTTGTAGAGACTCCCGCTGATCGAGCGCGAGCCCAGTCCATAACCTCAGAAGGCAGCGAAAGTCCATTGTCAATGATCACGTTCTTTAAATCACCGGAGTTGATAGGTCCATACCCAAGCTCAATGCTGATAGCTTTGGCAGCCAATTCTTCATTCATCCTGGAATCATTCTTGTACGGATGTCCCTCGGGAAGGGCTGCTCGTATCGAATCACCAATCTCGTCCACTTCAGGAGCAATAGTCCCATCAGGCTCAGTAAAGAGATCATGGATAGAGTCTTCAGCCAGATCACTGTTCTTGCTGTACTGGTTGAACTCAAGAGTTCTGTCTCTACGAAGATAATGAGCACCAACAGCGTAGCGCAATACTCCATCAACAGCCCTAGAAGCATCAACAGGCTGACCAGCATTCAAGTAGTCGTTCAGAGTTCCCTCAACAACACCGAATGGAGTAAGGACCATCCCAGTACCCTTTTGCATATTGCGCCAGAGTTCCTTCTTCCATTCGATATTGCGTCTGACCTCTTCAACAAGCTGCTTCTTATTCTTGACGATCATCGATGCACCACGAGCTCTACGCTCAATATGAACACTGGGAACACCAAAGAGATCAGCAACAGAAATCACATTATTCTCAGTAACTTCCGGGAACGAATCTTCAGTCGTCAGAGGCTTGATCACAGCCTGAGCTTCACCGACTTTTAAGGTCTGAATAACCCAAGGCATATGCTTATGCAGATAGTCTGAATCAGCCTCAGAGAGAGTACCTGTATCAATAGCAACATAAGGGGAATAATCTCCGGCATCTATAGCCACAGCAATCTGATTGCCCTCTTTGTCTAAATTGAGAAGCTGGCCTTCTTTGTTGAGCATCTCGCCGTATACATCATACTCATTCTTCGTGATTACTCTGACGGTCAACATCTTAGACATAAGAGAATTAATATCTTCAGGTGTTATTTTTTCTCTCTGGCTGAGGATGGCATCCATTTCCCATTCAACCCTGCGCATCACTGCCTTACCTGTGTCAGAGTCAACAAGCCTCTCTTCGCCACCCTCTCGACGTAGCAGGTCTGCCTGAGCATCCCACACTCGATCAAGAAACATAGCACGGGCAAACTTCTGCATCATCCCTTGAGGCTCAGTCTGCTTGTACTCAGCCATCTTGGTTAGTTGATCACGCAGATCCTGCACATCCTCCGCAGAGCGTACGGCGCCATCGGGAGCCTTGGCTTTATCAAGGGCGGTCTTCAACCCAGAAACACGTTCGGCGTACGCTTTAGATCCTGCGTTGGCAGCAAAGTTGCCAATAGCCATAGGATTCAGAGCAAAGCCAATAGCCATAGCAGCAACGTCCTCAAGCTCAGGAAGCCCTGGTTTGCTGATGCCGGTTGCCTGACGGAGTAGGCCTCCTATGCCTTCCTCACCCATCTCAGCCATGACACCATGCCATCCCATGCGACGGATAAGCCCGGGATCTCTTGCTCCATCACCAAGCAAATGCTTCGTTGCAATCTTTACAGCCTTGTCAGCAGGTACACCCTTGGCAACCATCCCAGCAATAGCTTTGTCAGCATACGACTTGATTATACTGCCCTTCAAAAACTGCTTAGCAGAAGGACCGAACATTCCTTTCAGGACTAGGAATGACTCACCAGTCTGTTCAGAGAAGTTCTCGATAGCTACATCACCAAAAGCCTTGGCGAATGCAGCAAGGAAGCCATCACCCTCATCGGCCAGCACTCGACCAAGCTCACCCTGTTCATTCTGGGTAAGAGCATACTGAGGAGTCATGTTCTGGATCATCGTATTGGTCACACGATGGGGTTGCAGACCAGTGCGAAGAACACTATCAGCTGCAGCTTTGCCAAGTGCCGGCATAGCATGAGCTCTCATTCCAAGACTACCATGCTTCAATGCTTTGGATGTAGCAGCATATTTGGCCCACCATTCAGGAACATTGCCTTTGATTCCTGACTCTAACGCTTTTCTGTATGCAGGCTGGGCTATTCTTGCCCCACTCCATTCAGAAGCAGCACGACCGAACGCACCAAGAGAATCGTCAGCAAAGTAAGCGGCTACCTTCATACCGGCAGAGGCATCGGGAACCTGCTTCAAAGCAGCCTTCAATGCACCACGCTTTGCCGTGCCACTGGCTACCTTCCTCATGAGCACTTCGATAGCATCATCACTCATGGATCCAGCAGCCTTGAGACCTCCTTTAAGGACGCCTTTAGCCCCCCACTTGATCAGCTTGCCTCCACCAATGAACTCAAGCATGAACGGGATTGAATTGAGGGAAATGTTCCATGCCTTGTATCCGAAGCTCTGTTCGCGCTGACGATCGGCCAGGAACGCATTCAGGTAGTCCTCCTGCTCTTGGGTAGAAGTGCCACCCTGAACAGCACGAGCAGCCTTGAATTGCTTCCACGAGTGCCCTATATCACTTACAGCCCCTACATACGGAATGTAGTGAGCCGGATCGTCGGCTACGTTGCTGAACGCATCACGCCATGTCTTACGGTCTGGGGGAACGTAGGCTATCGACTCACCGGAGTCATCGATCGGAATTAGCTTCTTCCCTGCATACTCTGGCCCTAGATAATCGAGAGAGATCTCTTGTAGCATAACGACTCCGTAGCTTACTCAGACTCAACCATATATCGCTGTCCATTAATAACAGTCTCGGAGCCAGCAGGCAACTGTTGTCCACCAAGAGCATCTACCGAATCAGCCTGATTTGACATACGGGCCATTGTGTTCATTATACCCATCTGTGCGATTCTCTCACGAATGGATAGCTCTCGATTCTTGAGGGCAAGCGTTTCGGGGGTGTACCCACGAAGCGTCTGATAGCTACTGCCTCCACTCTGGGGATCCAAAGGATTGTGAATGCCTGACTGTGTATCCATCTTCTTCTGGAGAATCATCAGCTTGGACTCAGCCTCCAACAGCTTCTTGTTCTGCTCATGCTCCCATTTGTAGGCATCTTGGAAGGTGGGAGTTTTCCAGCCATCAAATCCATACTTCTCCATCAGCGTTTCAACGAGGTTGATGCGCTCCTTCGTGACGCCTCGATCCTTGTCCGGGAACAGCACCGAAGATGGAGCCATCTTGAACATCGCACGATGCATCAGTCTCGCATCATATCGAGCTTCAGTATCCCGAACGAACCACCCACCACTCCAGAACTGCTGAGCAAACTCTCGCCTCTTCAGGAGCTTTTCATATCCCTCCTGAGTCATCACCCCACCGCTAGTTGAAGTTCCGTTGATAAGGTCATTAGCTTCTTCGTACTGATCCTTCATCCAGCTTTTCATGAACCTGAATGCAGGCATGTTCTTCCCAGACATGTGGTCCCCATCCTTGAACGGGTTCTGAGCAGCGAACTTGTCTTCTTCCTTTGGGCGCCCCAGAGTGGCCCTGAGTTCGGCAACATCAGTAGACAGGTCAACGTAAGCCTTCTGATCCTCTGTCATCAGATTGACTTCAAAGGCTTCAGATGCCTCTTCCTTGATCTCGTCAATCTTGTCTGGATTGAGAAGCGCGAGGCGTCCGTAGTAAATCTGCTGCTGGTCATGATACGAAGGAACCTTTCCCCTCGACACAAGCCCATTAACAACCTTGTCGGTGTAAGTCAATGCACGAGCTTCGGGAGTCTTAGACATCTCACGCTCGTTCTCCAGGAAGTCATCAGCCATACCCTCGTACGCGTTGCGAGTCCTGCCAGGATACTGAGTAGAGAAGCTGTCAACGATTGCGTCCCGATTCTTCTCCAACTTGATTTCCCGGTCGACAGCAAGCTCAGCTTCCTTTCTGCTGCCAAACTGATTGATCTTGTCAGCGATCCTGACGTCCTTAATCTTCCTAGCTATAGTCTCATCAATCGAGGAAAGAATGCCAGTGTGCTGGTCATAGTGACGTCCGAGTATTGAAGCCATCTCGCCTTTGTGCTCAAAACTTACGCGAGAGAATATCTGATTAGCAACATCGTCACTGGTTTTGGCCGTTATTAAAGCCTGTGCATACGTAGTAGGAATCTCCTTGCCATCAGAGTCATTGATCGTCACTGCACGGCCTTCAATGAGATTAGAGAAAACACCGTAGAGATCTCTGAGTTCTTGGCTACGTCCGTAGACTTTCTTCTTGAACATTACCCTTTTCATGCCCTCGGTTTGATCTTCTCCGTGTACTGGCTGGTTCGGAGAAAGACGCCTGTTCCATGCACGTTGGAGCATGAAGGCATCCCAATCATTACCGGCTTCACCAGCAGAAGCCATCTTGTCCCTAATCTGACCGATTCCTACATCAAACAAACTTGTTTGGCGCATGATCTCGCTTTGTATAGCCTCTTCTTCTGCAGCAAAGAGTATCTGAGTTCTTGCGTGCTGTTCTTGCTGCATACCAAACTGTACGCCCTGAACGTCCAGCCGTTCTCGCTGCATACCAAGCTGTGTTTCTTGTATATTCATGGCACGCTGACGATCGGCTATATTGCTGAAACCATCAAAGACATTCATCAGTGCGCTTACCGGAACATCCTCAACATACCCATTGCCGTAATTAGCCATAACGCCCTCCTACATGTAATCCCTGATGATCTCGAGGATGGCCCTGTCTGTAGGCTCAAAGAATCCCTCAGCATCATTATTTTTGTTACCAAGTAATGCATCAACATTACCTTGTACCCCTGTAATCGGTGAACGGGAATTGTTAAGAACTAAATCATTCACAAGTCCCATAGCGAATTGCTGGTTGCGAGAGACAAGTTCAGCACCGGCCAAAGCTATCTGAGCATTAGTTGCCTTTGTATTAGCCACAGCAAGAGTGTAGTTACGTCTGGCCTCAGCAACCTGCTCTCCCATGGCACTGATCTGAGCTTTGGCCTGAGACACACCCATAGCGTGACTGATACCACGCTCTCTAATGTCCATGGATGTAATGCCGAAGTCGCGTGCAACAAGTTTACGACCGGCCTCACCAAGCCCTATGCCGGAACTCAATGACTTTGATGTAGAGATGTCTTCGATCTGGTCTCGCAAATCATTGGGAATCTCCCCTGTCATCATCTGCTTGGCCGCATCACCCGAGTCATTGAGTAGCTCGTGGGAAGACAAGAGGGACGACTCTACATCAAAATCCAGTCCTGAGGCTATGTCTTCAGGGATGCCACCAGAAGGCAATCCAAGAGATTCCATTAAAGCTGCCGCGCTATTGTTGGTCGATCCCATCATATCCTCCTGTTAAGCAAATGCATTCCTTGCGGTATTGGTCGTGACCCCGCCGCCGCCGCCGCCGCCGCCGCCACCGCCAGAGCCAAGAGGACGACCGTAGTAATCAAATCCAGCTTCATTCATGAGACGAGTACGTTCTCTGTGCTCCGCGACGTCCTCACGAGCTTTACCAGCTCCGGACTGCCGTTCAAGAATCTTCTTGTTGGCCTTCTTCTTCTCCTGCTGGTTCCATATAGTCAAGCCCAGCCCAGCGACTTTCCCCCACTGGTCAAAGCCCCAATCGCCAGGATGGATAGAAACATTCTCTTTCTGGGATCTGAACTCAGCCTTCAATTCTCGTTTGGCTGCATTCTTCTCAAGTACATTGGCGACCGGATCGTCGCTGAACATCTTCTCATCCAGCGCAGCCAGTGAGGTTTCGTACTCATCCTTGCTCATATCATCGTCAGGGCCTTTCCATGCACCTTTAGCAATCCCCCACACATCAACCCCTAGATCTGCGATATCGTAACCAGGACCGTAAAAGCCCGGAGTCAGGAAATCTATAGTCGCATCGACTGCAGTTCCTAATCCACGACCAATATCACCAATCGTGAACGTTTGATCACCCTCTGAACCCACTGTCAAGAAATCTCCAAACCCCATCACATACCTCCTTAACTGAGCCCTTTGATTACATCTAGGACCATATCATCAGATGTGTCTTCTCCGGTCACTTCTTCCTGAAACAGCCTGACTGATGCAGAGCCGACGACACCACCACCACCACCACTACTGCCAGCTTTGGCCGCGGCTATTCCCCATGCGGCATCCTCGATGACAGAACTATCAAAACCACTTGCGGCATATTTACCGCCAAATTCTATTAAAGACCCACCAACCCCACCGATGGCTGCGCCACCAACAGACAGCATGCTATTTAAGGCCACGTCACCCCACCCGACATCATAGCCTGCAGATTCCATAATGCCTCCTTTGACGACATTATCCCCTGCCGCAACCAATGCACCAACAGCAGGATTCCATATGCTGATCACAGCCTGTGCAAGACCGTCTGCATACCCAGTGTACTCGTTCCATGATTCAGCATCACCACCGAACGCATTGCCAGCAAGCTCATCTGATTCACGAGCGTACTTTTCGCCACCAACTACATGAGTGTAGTTCCCGAACGTACCAACGTCAGAGTGGGCACCAAGTAGCCTCATCACATCATTATCCAGAAGGTCTGAGAAGTTCGTGCCAAGAGCCTTGTCCACCCACCCAGCAAGACCATTACTGCCTGGCTTGGCATGACGAGCCGTAAGGTAGAGTTCGCCATCAGGGTTGGGTGTGCCGTCAGCATTGAACCGGATGTACTCACCGTCAGGGCCTTTCATCGATGTCAACCGTCGATCGCCGGGATCTGCATCACGAACCAGAACCCAGTCTCCCTCAACACCTGAGCCTGAGAAGTCAGACTCAGTACCAGAGTTGAAAGCCCTCATGAACTTAGCCTGTGCCGCTTCGCGTTGACTGTTGAAGTAGCTTACGGTCGAAGTCCTTCCCAGAGCCTCATAATCAATCACACTTTGCCCTGAATCGAAGATGTTGATATTGCCACTTGTCTCGACAGACCCATACGCAGTTTTCTTCGGTAGAGGTATGCCCAGTCTTTGAGCTTCTCTACCAGCAAGCCTTTCCTCGATGAAGCCAGTCGGGTTAGCTTCAAAGTTAGGATCTGACTCGTCTATATATATCGGTTCTGTTTCGTGGTGCATCTTAGATCTCCGGAATGCTGCCTGGGCCCATTGCAACGTCGAAATCGATGATCATATCGTCGGTAGACTTGTTCTCACTCTGCTTGGATACTGACCTCACAGCAAGAGTCTGGAACGTCATGCCTGCCTTTACGTCACCCTCTTGCTGCTTATGGAGCGACTGGCACATGTATCGAAGCGCCATAAGGTCTTGGATCGTCATAGGGTCTGACTCGTTCCTGAGCGGCACATGGCGAATCTTCACGAGAGCATGAATGTAGCAGTCACCGATACAGGCTTTGTTCATGACAGCATAGCGCCGGTATCCGGGCTGAGTCTCGTGAGGAGCATAGCGAGACAGGAACCACAGATCGTGAGTATCGGGATCGTAGGCATAGAGAGAGACATGGCCATACGTCACAGGCTTCACGATGCTCGTGAGTTGCTGGAAGTCATTGGCTGATACACGAAGATGAGTGTAGTCCAGCACTCCAACCTCACCACCCTGCCATGCAGAGATCTGAAGCATCTCTCCAGGCGTTGAGGGAGAGATCTCAGTATTGAAGGCATCCCACCCTCGCAGCCTGATCTGCAGGCCAAGATCACGGCTATCGTCACTGACGGCAATAATACGCTGAGGCGTGACCCCTATCGGATAGAAGGTCGGGTACTGATCTCCGAGATCCTTCAGATCCTCTCCTGTGATTCCGCCAGTATGGTCCATCTCAGGCCCGGGACCTGACGAAAGGAACTCGTACCCCATGCCACGGACACTGCCAGCGACACCATTGAAGTTCACCCTCAGGACGCTCTCAACCATCTCAGGCATAGGCAGAGTCTTGCCAGCATCTACATAGAATCGTGCAACACGCTTGAAATCGATTGACTTGGCTTCACGCAGGAGAAGCATCTCGGACTCATTCAGCCGGTCAAGTACCTTCGGGTCAGACTCTTCACGACCACCATCGACATAGGCAGCACAAAACGCACGAGCATCCGCAACGGTATAGATCACAATGTCACCTCATATTCGTAGCGGCTGAGATCTACTAGATCATCTGCCGCGGCTAAACTCTTTGACTCACCTGTATCAGAAACCTTGGTGGTTGGAACAGTAGCATTTGCATTTGCATTCAACCGGAAGAAGCCCAGCTTGGCCACTCCTGTCCATTCAATGCAGAGTTGGAACAGCCTGCCCACTGCCAACGACCCAACGGCTGTAGGATCAACGATGTTGTTGATTGGGATGGAAAGAGACTTGATGTGCTGAGGCAATCCATTGGCCGTAATGGTGAATACGCGGGAAGTACCCCACAGGTAGCTACCCTCGCTACGGTAGTAGATCTTCACATCAACCTGTCCCTCGATGTCGAACAGGTTCAGCTCCACGGATTCCAGCGACTTCATTCGTAGCGGCTCCTCAAAGTCGTAATACTTCGTGTAGAGTTGGCATTGCGGCCGCTCAAGAGATGGATCCGGATCAGCAAGTTCAACGAGGTCTGTACCGCCAGATTCACTCTGTGACGCAATATAGATCCCATATCCGGTTGAACTCACCTTTCCGGTGGAGAGTTGAAGGAACTTCAAGCCAGTCCACTCCCCTTCGTAAACCGGAGGAGCATCACCAGTAATACTCCCGAATGCTCTCGTATTGAGAACAACCAGAGAGTCGTAGTACGGGCTGACCGTACTAGCACCGGTCATATAGACCCGAGAAAGAGCTGAGGCAACAGACG
>Ga0098058_1000553_pt1 | contig 12405 bp, 16 predicted proteins | sample 19_taG_FD_75061 | JGI IMG/M metagenome (GOLD analysis project Ga0098058, IMG submission 75061) | Marine viral communities from the Subarctic Pacific Ocean - 19_ETSP_OMZ_AT15317 metaG | ecosystem: Environmental > Aquatic > Marine > Oceanic | place: Pacific Ocean | collected 2015-01-19 | reverse complement strand
GATTGAATTGGTGAATAGATAGGAACGCTGAAGGCGTTTCAAGATTCTGTTCACCAAGACACAAATGTCGCCAATATAAGGTAAATTACTTCTTCCCCGAGCTTTCTCGCAAATCTATTTGGTTCTTGCTTGTCAAGAACATAAGAAAGTGATTGCCTCGTCCAGATTTGGCGATCCAAAATCGTCAAATATGGATAACGGGCTTTGCGAAAACCGAGGGTAATTTACCGAACAGTCATACTTGTTTAGGAAGGCGAACTATGTTCGCTTACGAGTTTTGATCGAGGTTTAAATGAATTTACCCTTTATGGGCTTGGGATCGAGATTCTAAATTCATTTGAGGCGAAGTATCAAAACTTGTAACAATTTGTAACAATATGTTTCTTGACATGGATATTTATGATAGTATTCGTGTTTAGGGATTTATGAAAACCAGAAGTCTGACAACGAAACAAAAGGAGCTTGTTGATACAATCGTAATGACAGGATGCAGTATTACGGAAGCCAGTCAAAAGGTAGGATATGCAAAGGGAGAATCAGGCAGAGTAGTAGCAAGTAAAACCTTACGATTACCACATGTACAGAGGTATATGATGGAAAGGATAGTGAATACCATTGGATTAGGAGCAATATCAGCCTCACGAAAGATGGTTGAGCTTTCAAACGGAGCAAGAAGTGAGTATGTGCAACTCGAGGCGAGTAAAGACATACTGGATCGGGCTGGAATAAGAGTACCTGACCGAGTACAACACGAGATAGCTGGTGAAGTGAAAATAAACATAGACCTGAGTTAATTACCCTACCGTATCTAGTTTAATAAGAGGAGCTTTAGCTCCACATTTGTACTCGTTAGATACGGAACGAGTACTTGTTTTTTCCTGAAGGCAAAACGAATGTTGCCTTCTAGAAGAGGGGGTGGGGGCAAAAACGAATGTTTGTTTATACATATATCTCTTGTCCTCGCATTATAGGTGTAAAAAAAGCACGAAGTGTGAATTGAAAATATATTTTTTATTCTGTAGGGTTGAGGGTTCACCCTAACTCGTATACAAAAGGATAAGAAATGAAAACAAATCAAGATACCATCATCCAAACACTGCAAGAACAGAACAAGCATCTCCTAGACAGATTGGAGAAGGCGTATGAGGATAAGAGTGAACTGCGAAGAAAGATGTATGATAATGGCAATGGTAAGGCGAAGTACGTCTACGCAGATGACGGAACACCAGCAAGACTGAACATGAAAAGAGGCGATCCGACCAAGGAAGGCACGGATTAGTGAGCTTCCTTCAAACCATCTCAATAGAGGACAGGAGAAGGTTGAGGAAGATCGTCAAGAAGGTTCATCTGAAGAACTATCCCACCCAGTTCATCAATGACAGGGAGGCTGATAAATTAGTAGAGGCGTTTGGAGAGGAAACAGTCTATAACCTGATCAAGAAGCACAAGGATTTGGGAGAGATTGACTGAGTTTAATTACAAGCCACAAGGAGAGGTCCTAAAGAGATTCATGAAGTCCAATGATTTCTTCAGGGGAATCAGAGGACCAGTAGGATCAGGCAAGTCCGTTGCCTGTTGCGTGGAGATATTCAGAAGGGCTTTGCAGCAAGAGAAGAACAGCCAAGGTATTCGCAAGTCAAGGTGGGCCGTCATCCGAAATACCAATCCCCAATTAAAGACGACAACGATCAAGACATGGCTCGACTGGTATGATGAGAATGTATGGGGGAGATTCCATTGGTCCGTTCCCTACACCCATCATTTAAAGAAGGGTGATATAGATTTAGAGGTCCTTTTCCTAGCATTGGACAGACCTGAAGATGTCAAGAAACTGCTCTCGCTGGAGCTGACTGGAGTGTGGGTGAATGAGGCGAGGGAAATACCCAAGTCCATCATAGATGCCTGTACAATGAGGGTTGGACGATTTCCTTCCATGAGGGAGGGTGGAGCGTCTTGGTACGGAGTGATCTGCGACAGCAATGCTCCTGAAGAAGATCATTGGTGGGCTATTATGGCTGGAGATGTTCCTGTACCTGACCATGTGTCAAGGGATGAGGCGTTGATGCTGGTCAAACCTGACAACTGGTCCTTTTACTCCCAAGCTGGAGGCATGAAGGAAAAGAGAAACACGAAAGGTGATTTAGAAACTTATACGGAGAATGAACACGCTGAAAACAAGTCCAATCTTACTCCCAAGTATTATAATAACATCATCAGGGGTAAGACGAAGGGATGGATTGATGTCTATGTCCTTAATAAATTAGGCAGTATTGAGGAAGGAAAGTCAGTTTATCCTAATTGGAGGGAGGAAGTCCATCTGTCATCCGAACCCTTGCTCCCTGATAAAAATTCCTTGCTGTATGTGGGGATTGACTTTGGATTGACACCAGCAGCGACCTTCGGACAGAGGCTTTCAACTGGAAGATGGATCATTCTGCATGAACTGGTCTGCTTTGACATGGGAGCCATCCGATTTGCCGAGGCGTTGAAGCATGACTTCGCAAAATACTTCAGGAATTTTGAAACGGAAATCTATGGTGATCCGTCAGGAGACTACAGGGCGCAGACGGATGAAAGAACGCCCTTTCAAATGCTCCGACAGGCTGGAATCAAGGCGATACCAGCTCCATCCAATGACATAGCCCTTCGAATTGAAGCAGTAGACAGCGTTTTGAACAAAATGGCTGATGGAAAGCCCTGTTTATTGGTGGATCAGAGGTGTTTGAACCTCAAAAAAGGATTTAACGGTGGATATCACTACAGAAGGATGCAGACTGCCGGTGATCGCTATGATGAAAAGCCCTTCAAGAACAGATATTCCCATATTCATGACGCTTTGCAGTATATGTTCATGGGAGCTGGTGAAGGAAGGACCATCTTGCACGGAAAGAAAAGAATGAACCCGACAAAAGCGAAAACAACTTGGAATGTTTTTGACAAGGTGGATAAACCAAAAAGGAAATCATGGAACATATTCGGAATGAATGGCTAGTATTTTTCTATACGCCCTTTAATCCCCCTTGGTACACAAAATGGCGAAAAAAGGGCTTCACCCATGTTGGAGCTATGAATTTTTATCCCAAATTTGACTGCTGGATGCTTTTAGAGGGGTTGTATGGACGATTGCACGTGGAACTTATTGACGGTCCTGAAGCCCAAAAGATTCTGTCCTATGTAAAAAGATTGAACGGAAAGGTCCTCAAGGGTAGGGAGATGGACACGCCCAACTTTCGTGGAGAGTGGTGGGTGAAGGAGCATAGCTGCGTGAGTTACATTCAGCGACTAATTGGTTTACGATCCTTTTGGATGTTTACGCCCTATCAGTTATTTTGTGCGTTGAAAAAAAATGATTTTCAGCTCTTTGTAGGGCAAGGATTAAATAATGGCTAGACGACCTAAACCTAAACCTAAATCAAGACCTAAAGGATATTAAATGAGTAAAAGAAGTTTTAAAGAGTGGTGGAGTAACCTAAAAGAAGATGTAAAATCAGGATTAGCTTATGAAAAAAAACAACTTGCAACATATTTTAGTTCTGGTTGGGGTCCAAGAATTGGCAAAGGAAAAACAATATATGAAATTCAAGCTATTATGGATAAATTAGAAAAAGAAAGAAGAGCAGAAAAAAAAGCAATCAAGGCAAAAAGAATATTAAACTCTAACGCAAGTAATTAAATGGGAATTTTTAAAAGACCGGAATATCAGGAAACGGAAACCGACAAGATGATTAAGCGTCAGCTTGAGGAAGAACAAAAGGAACGAGCAGTAAAGGAAGAAGCAAGGGCTGAAAGAAAAAGAAGGTACGCCAAAGGAATGATTGGTTCACGATCCATGTTCTCAAGAGCTGGTGGCAGTGGATTCTATGATCCTGAAGGGCAGCAGTATTCATAATGGGAGGTAACAACTCAACAAGCTCCAATTCACAAGGTGACAGTTATTATTCAGGTGGTGGAACTGGTGGGGAATATGACACTCCCACGCCAACGACAAAGAAAAAAGAAGAAAAAAAGAGAAAAGTTAAAAAGGGAATTAAAGTCGTTGAGGAAAAACTAGGAGTTACGGAAATAAAGCATGGTCCAATGGGCTATCTTCAAACAAAAAAAGGAACAAAGGATGTCCGTGCATTAAAACTGTCAAAAACAAAAGGTGGAACATCAATGTTTGGACAAGAAGCATCCCGAGCTACTGATGATTATTTAATTGGTTTGGGATCGGATGTCGCAAAGGTTGGAAATTATTTTAGACAAAAAGGTGGAAAATTCATACGAATCAGCAAGGCAGAGGGGGAAAGATTATATGCAAAGGGCGATCCCAGTATAAGTCGTTCTACTTTTCTTACTTCAAAAGGAAAGGAAATGAAGTATGGAAAGTCAGGTGGAGCTATGGGTTCAGGTGATCCGTCAGGAATGATGACAAGCATCCCCATTTCAGAAGCAATGTTTGAAAAACAAAAGAAGATTCAAACACTAGCCTTGGCTGGAATGTCATTGGCAATGCCAATGGGATTGGCTCAAGGAATGAGATCTGTTGCTGCCGATACTTTCCAAAGACCGTATTCGGACTACATCTCTGCATTTTATAAAGGACAAAGTGGCGAAACCAACTTTGCAAAGGCAGTAGGATTTGCGAATCAAGGAAGGGATACAGCTAACTTGGCTATGGGTACTGCCGTTTCTGATGGTGGAGAAAAGAAATCAACGAAATTTACTAAAAAAACTACGAAATACTTTGCTGGATCATATGCAGATGAGGCAAAGAAAAAGCGTAAATTCTTTCAACATGGAGCAAACTAATGCCTTATACCGATCCTGACATAAGCCCAACCATAGCTGACAACAGCAAGGTTGAGAAGATTTTAAAAAGATACAAGGAAGCACAATCATTAAAAGATAACTGGAAGGAGAAGTTTGAGGAGGCGTATGAATATTGTCTGCCTCAAAGAGAATCCTTCTATGAAGAATCACCAGCTCAAAGGCGCACGGATAAAATATTTGATGAAACAGCAGTTGTAGGCATACAGGAGTTTGCCAGTCGCCTACAATCAGGCATTGTTCCAACTTTTGCAAGATGGGCTAATTTGGAAGCTGGTGTTGAAATACCAGAGGAGAATGTAGAATCCGTCAATCAATCATTGGATGCAATCACCCAGTTTGTTTTTGAAACAGTTGGCAACAGTAATTTTAATCAGGAGGTCCATGAATGTTTTATGGACTTGGCTGTAGGCACAGGATGTCTTTTAGTTGAAGACGGTGACGCAGTTAATCCCATTAAATTTTCTGCCATTCCTTTGCCACATTTAATTTTAGCAAATGGTCCTGACAATAAAATTGATACAGTCTTTAGAAGAAGATATTGTAAATTAAAGGAAGTTGAGATCATGTATCCTCAAGCAAAAGTTCCTGAAGACATAATGCAATCCATGGGTCCTGATAAGAAATGCACTTTACTGGATGGTGTTTATCGAATTTATGATGAACCTAATGTAGAAAAATATAAGCATTGTGTTGTTCTTTTGGAAAAGAAAGTAATCGTACTGGAAGAATTTTTTGAAGGCGTGGGATCAAATCCCTACATTGTCTTCAGGTGGAACAAGGCATCAGGCGAAGTATATGGTCGAGGACCAGTATTCAACGCCATGTCTGCAATCAAGACTTGCAATCTGACAATTCAGTTAATTTTAGAAAATGCTCAGATGTCCATATCAGGAATATATCAGATAGAGGATGATGGAATAGTTAATCCTGACAATATCCAACTAGTACCAGGTTCGCTAATTCCAATCGCCCCAAACTCAAGAGGTTTGCAGCCAATTAATTCGGCTGGGCGATTTGATGTAGCTCAGTTGGTACTAGAGGATATGCGTAATAATATTAAGAAGGCATTGTATATGGAAACACTAGGAAGACCTGAAGGCACTCCTATGACTGCAACGGAAGTTGCTGAACGAATGGCAGATTTGTCAAGACAAATCGGATCATCATTTGGTAGGTTGCAATCAGAATTTGTTGTGCCAGTATTAAGGAGAGTTATTCGCATCTTAAAAGATCAAGGAAGAATAGAATTACCAATAGTCAATGGTCGAGAAGTCAAAGTACAGGCAATCAGTCCGTTGGCAAGAGCGCAATATCAACAAGATATTAGCGACATAAACAGATTTCATGAGATTATCGCTACGACATTCGGTCCACAAGTCCTTAATTTAATAGTTAAACAGGACGAAGTGGCGAAACATATCGGTAAGCTGATGAACATTCCTGAGAAACTATTAAGAGATTCAACGGAACAGCAAGAACTAGCCCAAGAATTGCAATCTATGGCACAAGAAGGACAACTAGGAGAATTAAATGGCATGGGAAAAACACAAGTCGCCTAAAAAGCCACTTACCACCTCAATAGACGGATATACAAGAACACCAGAAGTTGAAAAGAAATTAAATCAACTTGTAGCTAGTGTTTTTAAGGGAGATGATGGAAAGCAAGTATTAGCTTATCTGAAATCTATTACCATGGAAGCCGTGGCTGGACCAAATATAACTCAAAATGAACTGTTTCATTTAGAGGGTAAACGCTATCTTGTAGCAATACTAATACAAAGAATTAATAAACATAACAATGAGGTGAAAAAATGAGTGAAGAACAAGTACAAGAACAATCAACAGAAACACAGGAAGACACAGGGAAACCTGAACACATTTCTGACAAGTTTTGGGATGCTGATAGCAAGTCAGTCAATGTAGAGGCATTGTCAACAAGCTATAATGCATTGGAAAAGAAACTTGGAAAACGAACAGAAGACCTGACAAAACAAATTCGTCAGGATATGGATAATCAAAAATCAAAGAATGTTCCAAAGGAATATGAAATTAAAATGCCTGATGACTTGCCTGAAGATGTGCAGATAGACATTGATAAGGATCAACCTCTGATGAAGTGGTGGTCTGAAAAAGCAAAAGAAATGGGCTTTTCACAGGACCAGTTCAATGAAGGAATAAACCAATTCATTAATAATGAAATTGGTGGTCTTCCTAATATTGAACAGGAAATGCTTGATTTAGGGGATAATGCAAAGGAAAGAGTGGAATCGGCTAACTTATGGGCTAAAAAGCATTTAAGCGAAGATGCCTATAACACCATATCCAACCTTGCATCCACATCCAATGGAATAAAAACCTTGGAGGAAATCATGTCGCTTAACAAGAAAAGCGTTATGCCATCCACACCAACAGCGATAGAAGGAAAGCCAACATTGGATGACCTTCGTTCCATGATGAAGGACCCTCGCTATTGGAAAGATGGGGAGAAAGATAATGGGTATATTCAAAGGGTAACAAAATTATTTGAAGCAATCTAATGCGACTTGTTCTTGTACAATGGCGAGATACAAGAGAAGTTGGAGAAACTTGGCATGACATGGAGGAAGTATCAAAAACACATTCTTCCGTTATTCATAGTGTTGGATGGATTACAGAAAGAACAGAAGTTGATTTAAAGATATCAGCCTGTTGTCCTTTGGAATTAGAGGATAAGGAAGTAGGACGCACTACTGTCATCCCTCACGGATGTATTGAATCAATTAAGGATTTAATCCTGAAAGAATAATGTGCGTTGCAAATACTGATTTCTTTGTCCATTAATTGCCTCAAGACCTTTAGAGTAAAGGAAAATGCCCTTTTGGAGAACATTGGACTAGCTTGAAAGACAATCGAAACCTTAACTAACGGAGAAATGAAATGGCTAGTACAATAACCAATGCCTTTATTACTCAGTTCGAATCAGAAGTTCACATGGCGTACCAACGCATGGGAGCTAAACTTAAAAATCTGGTAAGGACTGTTAATGGAGTAAGTGGTTCTAGCGTGAAATTCCAAAAGGTTGCAAAGGGAACAGCGACAACTAAAGCTAGACATGCTGAAGTAGTTGCTATGAACCTTGCTCACTCTAATGTGTCTGCAACTTTAGCCGATTATTACGCTGCCGACTACATTGACAAGTTAGATGAATTGAAGATCAACATTGACGAAAGGCAAGTTGTGGCACAAAATGCTGCATATGCCCTTGGTCGTAAAACAGACGCTATTCTTATAGCTGTGTTGGATGCTGCTACTTCAATCGCTGCAAATGTCAATTCGTCTGCTACTGGGATGACATTAATTAAAGCTAAAAACATGCAATCAGTTTTTGCTACTAATGATGTTCCTGATGACGGACAACGCTACTTCGCTGTTGGTCCTACTCAATGGGGTGACCTAATGAGTGTGGAGCAGTTCTCTAGAGCCGAATATGTCGGACCTGAAAATTTACCATTTACAAATGGTGAATCAACTGCGAAAAGATGGATGGGATTCCTTTGGTTTGTTCATTCAGGATTAAGCACTTCAAGTTCAGACAGACTATGTTTGGCATGGCATAAATCTTCTGTTGGTCTTGGCATAGGTCAAGATGTTAAAACAGAAGTTAACTACATACCTGAAAAAGTTTCTCACCTAATTACTTCTTCTCTCTCTATGGGAGCAGTAGAAATTGATGGTGATGCTACTAGGGTACAACTTTGTACAGAATAGGAAGGAGATATTTATGGCTTATGCAACAAGTAATCCAATAAAGAAAATCTCTCAAATGGGAGATTCAAACTCTCTGTGGTACTATACTGACGGAGATGCCATTGGAACAATTGATGATGCTGATTATTTTTTAGCTGATTATGGTCAATTGACTGCTGGAGATATTATTTTTATTAATAGTGGTGGATCAAACGGAGTTTTTGATATTCTTGGAGTATCAGCGTCTAGTTCATCTACTGTTACTACTGTAATATTAGCGTAAATTTATTATCTAGGGGGAATAATTCCCCCTAGATTAGAATGATTCTAATATGGCAACGACAAAGATAGATATATGTTCAACAGCTCTAATACTCATAGGAGCAACAACAATCACCTCTTTCACGGATGACAGTACAGAGGCGACTGTCTGCAATACAATCTACGAGGATGTTCTTAAGGCATCCTTGACAAGACACAGATGGAGATTTGCGTCAGAACAAAAGCAATTAAGTTTACTGACAGCAACTCCGACAGGACGATTTGCGTATGCCTATCAACTGCCTACAAGTCCTCAACTCATACAAATTATTACACTAACAGTTAACGATGCTGTTATTCCATATGAACGATATGGAGATAAAGTTTATTTAGACAGCTATGGTAGTACCTCTACCGTTGTCTGCGATTACATCTTTCGCCAAGATGAAGCGTATTTTCCTCCACACTTCATCTTGGCTCTTGAATATCATTTAGCCAGTCTGTTTGCTGGATCAATAGCTAGGGATTCAGGAATGATTAAGCAATTTTCTGAAATGGCTGAACGACAATATCTTGTTGCCAAGAATATTGATTCTGCTGAAAAAACAAACCAGCAATTAAATGTAACTCGATTTACAAACTTAAGACAATCAACGAGAATTTAAATGGCTAGAACATTAAGAACTGTTCTAACTAACTTTAGTGGGGGAGAACTTAATCCACTACTAAAAACAAGAACGGATGCAAAGGCATACTTCAATGGAGCGCAGACACTTCGCAACTGGTATATGCTCGATACTGGTGGAATCATGCGTAGGCAAGGAACTTCCTATAAGCAAACGCTAACTGGAGAATCTCGCATATTGCCATTCGTCTTTTCAGATGATGAAGTTGCCATATTTTCTTTAAGCAACAACAGGCTGGATGTCTTCAGCAGTACAGGAGCATCCATTCAAGCAAACATAACATCCAACTGCAACTGGACCACAGCCCAGTTATTTGAACTGAACATAGCTCAATTTGGTGATACTGTTTTTATAGCTCACAGGGATAATCCAACAGTTAAGATTAAAAGGGCATCAGCATCATCATTTGCTGCAACAATATTTGCCTTTGATTCCCATTCTTCAGGATATCCACGCTATCAACCTTATTACAAGTATGAGGATAGTGCTGTTACACTAACTCCAGCAGCAACGACTGGAAGTGGAGTTAATGTAACTGCGTCATCTGCCATATTTGATTCTGATGACAACTGGGTAGGTAAAGTCTTGCGTATCGGAGAAAAGGAAGTTGATATTACAGCAAGGACCAATACAACCGTTGTTGTCGTAACCGTCAGGGAAACATTGGCAAGTACAAGTGCCAACGCTGAATGGGATGAACAACTGATTTCCTCTCACAGAGGATACCCCCAAGCAATTACTTTCCATGACAATAGACTGTGGTTGGGTGGAGTTAAATCCAAGCCATCTTCAGTCAATGCCAGTCATGTAGGTGATTACTTTAACTTCAGCGTAGGTACTGGTCTGTCAAGTGAAGGCATAGATGTTGCCATTAGTGGTGATCAGGTGAATGAAATTCGCCATCTTTATTCCAGTTCCAATCTACAAATTTTTACGGATGGTGGTGAATATATTATTCCAACATCATCCGATACTTCTGCAATCACTCCAAGCAACATTGTCTTTAGGCGACAAACACCCTATGGATGCTCTCGAACAAGACCAATTCTTTTTGATGGAGCATCCCTCTATACGCAAAAGAATGGTCAGGCAATCAGGGAGTTCATTTATTCCGATACGGAGGCTGGATACATTTCAACTAATATTTCTGTAATGGCTAACCATCTTATAGACAGTCCAAAGGATATTGCCATGATTAGTGGCAGTTCCACTCGTCCTGAACAATTTGCTATTTTTACAAATAACGGAAGTACCCACGGAGGAAAACTGGCAGTCTTTCATTCAATAAGAGAGGAAGACATAGCTGGATGGACCATGTGGAGTACAAGAGATGATGATACATTTCACAGCGTTACAAGTGCCAACGAACATTTATTTGCTGTATGCAAACGATCCCTGAATAGTGTAGTAACCTATACATTGGAGAAGTTTGCAGAAGATGATTCAACGAGCCTTGACTGTTCAACAGCGTCAACCCTAAACCAGCGTGGTACTCCTCTCGTTAAAGGCGCATCACAGTCAGGGCTTACATTAATAACGGATGGATTTACTTCAGCTCCACAAGTACAGGAGGCATTTACAATTAGTGGAGTAACAGGAACATACACGATTACTGCCGTTACCAACAATGGTGGTGGAACATATACTTTAACACTTGATGCCACATTGGCATCTTCCCCAGCAGATAACGCAGCCCTTACCCTTACAAAAGGATTCTTGCATGATGTGAACGCCATTTATACAAGTGAATCCATTAATGCTGTAGCTGGTAATTCCTCATTAGGAGCATTTACAGTATCAGGTGGCGACCAAGTTACCTTTACCGTTGATCCCCAAGCAACAGGCGTAAGCATTGGATTCAATTATACGCCTTCCTTGGAAACCATGCCGATTGATGTGGAGACGGAAACTGGTCCTCATACAGGACTTCCCAGAAGAATAGTGCGTTGCATTGTAGATATAGCTGACGCATTGGATATATCATTGAAAGCTCCCAATTCATCTGCGACAGCGCATGAGCTGGTGATCTTGCAAAGTGGATTTACGATAGGTGGCGATTTGACAAAGCAATCAGGAAAGAAAGAATTTTATTTTTTAGGATATGATAAATCTCCTACAGTAGCAATAACACAAAATGATCCCTTGCCATTGAAGGTATTGGGAATGGCACTTGAGGTTCAGATAAGCTAATGGCAATAAACCCAGCATATATTTACGCAGGATTTAAAGGATTAGATACTCTTTTTGGTTTTACCATGGGGAGAAGGCAAGATAAGTCATATCTTCAAAAACTGCGTCAGGACAAGCTCCTTACTCGATTAAATACGGTATCCAATACTAATGTTATATTAGATAATTTAAAGTCATTACAGGCTGATAATGAAACGATAGCTGGAACAGCCAATTATCATGCCTTTGATAGTGCCTCTTTCAAGGCAATTCAAAAGAGAATGACATCTTTGGCAGACAAGGACATTAAGAATTTAGAAATGACTAATGCAATATCGATTAGTGGAATAGACACTTCTCTTAAGAATTTGAACTTTAACATGAGATTGAGTGAATTTAAACTAATTGCTGATCTTGGAACTCTTGGATATTCAGCAAATCATTATGTAAAAGATCAAGCAATAGAAAAAGCTGTAAGAAAAGCTGAACTGAAAAAATTAAATAAAATATATGCAGAAACAAAAAGACAGGGAAAAATAATGTCTAACTACTATAAACAAGGATATAACAAAGTACGATTTCATAAGCGTTTTGAAAAAATAGAAAAGTATGGTTCACTAACTGCTAGAGGAAGATAATGGCAACGCTTAAAAAATATCAATCAATGGTGAATCCACCACAGCCAAGTGGACTGAACATTAAGGTCAACAAGGACACCCAGCCCTTTAATGCTCCGATTGAACTGTATGGT
>Ga0098058_1000552_pt1 | contig 12407 bp, 31 predicted proteins | sample 19_taG_FD_75061 | JGI IMG/M metagenome (GOLD analysis project Ga0098058, IMG submission 75061) | Marine viral communities from the Subarctic Pacific Ocean - 19_ETSP_OMZ_AT15317 metaG | ecosystem: Environmental > Aquatic > Marine > Oceanic | place: Pacific Ocean | collected 2015-01-19 | reverse complement strand
ATGATGATGATTATATAGCAGAATTATGCAGAAGAAGAAAGGCAAGTAAAAAACAAATTGCAGAAGCTCAAGGAGAATATTTTGTAATGGTCGATAAAAAGGAGGAGTGATTATGAAAATAACAAATGATGCAACAAAAGGAGATATATTAGACGGAGTTTGCACGATGTTGGATTGTGAATATGAAGACACGATAGATGAGGTAGAGAGATTACTATTGATAGAGAGATGGTTATTTAAAAAATGTAAAGAGCCACAACGAGCAGAAATACTAAGTTTCCTAAAGAAATTTGGTTATGAGGAGGAGTGATGAAATATTGGATTGAAAGCAGTTTTGACCATGAAGATAAAAAGAAAGAATATGATGAGCATTTGGTCGTTGCAGTAGATATGGGAGATTATGGAACTGAAAGCATATCCTCATTCCCTACTGATGTGAAATGTGAGTTAGAGGGGTTAATAGAAAGAATAAATGAACTAGCAGAGGAGGAGTGATGAGAATACCAGATTATGATAAAATGAGAGAGATGTTAGCCTCATCAGAGGCTGAGAATATAGACGGAAACGATTTAGTGGAACTATTACTAGATGGCTGTCAAGGATATGTAAATGAATCAAATGAAGATATTATGGAAGAATTTATAGGCCGTTATGAAGCACATAAAATGCCTTGGATAAAGCTAGAAGTAGATAAACAACAATGTAAGAAATGTGGCTACATCGTATGTGTATGTGAGCCAGTACCATTCTATACAGAAAAAAATAATACTTGATTCGACACTTCATGTATTATAAATTAGCAATACAATTTTAATTGCAAACAAGGAGAATAAATGAGCAGAACAATAACAGAAATAGTTAAACTATACGATGAACTGATAAATGCCCTCAAGGATAATATAGGTAGCGAAGTCAAATATGTATGGGGTAACCATAAAGCTACGAAAGAGGGATTGCAAGTTATTGTTAATAGACGAATGAAGCTAAAGAAGTCTGATATAATGAGCAATCCAAAAATGTTTGAAGCAATAAAACAATTAGAAATGCTTGAAAAAGAAGAATTAAATAATTAAATTAGCAAGTTTAAAGGATTGTGGTGTCGAATGGTGTAAAATAAAAGCTGTTGGCTAGGAGAAACTCATCTGGATGAGACGAACCAACACTAATGCTTTTACCAGACGTGGTTATCCCGACTTAAAGTGAGAGAATCCAGTAGCGGAACCAACCTCACTCCACAATTATGAGAGAGTTTACGGCTAAAACCACCAGTCGTTAATGTTCTAGTCAATGCTACATAGTAGCCTAGATAAGCGTGGTCTCTCTCATAATAATTACAGACAAAGATGAAGCCTATGGCATAAAATGTTAATACTTTGTCTATTGGGGGATATTGACAGGCGAGTCAATCAAGCGGGGCGGTAATCCTGTGAGACTAACGAGGGTCAAGCTCCCAATAAAATTAACAAAGGAGAATAAATGAATAAAAAAACATGGGATAAAATACAATACTGGAGGGATAAACTCCCTTGGCCTTATAATAAGCTAGTTGGGACCCAGTATAACAGCGTTGAGTCAAGTGTGGGTAAAAAACAAAGAAAAAGGAGAGCAAAATGATATTCAAAGAAATAATACATAACTATAAAGAAGCTACTCACGAAGAAATCCCTCAAGAAGAGTTATGGGAAGATGGTGAGTTATCGTCTACGGAAGTTCAGCATAAAATATTACATCACGCATTCCAAGAAGGTGATTGGATTTTAGTGAGGCGTGTTTAATGATAGTAGCGATGCTCCCTAAAAAAGAATTTACCTGTAGAATGTGTACTAAATATGTAATGAGTAATAATTCTTACATATATAGGACATTTGAAATACTACCAAAGACTCCATCAGAGGAGTTTGAAATTTGCAGAAAGTGTGCAAAACGTGAACATGGAGACAAAAATAAACATAAACTAGAAGACATAATAGAGGAAAGGACAAAACAATGGCAAAAACAAAGACTTCAAGGATAAAAAGAGCAGAAGAGAGAATAGAGGCTATCGTTATAGAGATTCAGAAGATGGGGCATCTGTTAAACTTAACTATGAATACTTTAAACGAATATATAGCTTTTAAGAAAGATTTAAAGAAGTTTGAGAAGTTTATAAAGGATTCACAGAAGAAGATAGAGAAAGAACAAAAGGATTTAAAAGAAAAAACTAGCAAAAAGGAGGATAAATGAGAACATTTCAAATAGATATATTGAAAATAATTTCATTTTTAGATGGCTATGGTATCAACGTAAATGATATAAAGAAAGTAAAGGAAAGATTAGAGATGTTTAATGATACTCAAGGAAAGGGGACAAAGTTACTTATAACTACAATGGGAGACTAAAATGAATAAAACAATAACAAAAAAAATATATTGACAAAAAGAGGAAAGTAATATATATTATGTTACTAAATAACAAGGGGTTTTATAATGAAGATAAACACAACATTAAGGATAGACGACAACGCTATCAAGTACTACAAAGATAATTACAAATCAAATCATGCAGGTTGTGTACTTGCAGTTGAGGGTTATCCTTATTTAAGAGATGAAGCAAAGAGGCTTCTAGTGGGCAAATTTACAAAAGAAGAATTACTTTTCATGGAAAATTCATCTAATGGTACTAAAGTTTCTCCAAAAGAACTAGCTTCTAGGAGGCATTGGGAGGCTGAAATTGCAGATTACTATGATGCTAGTGGTTCAAGCGTGGAATTTACGGCCTTAATAAGCAAAATTAGAGAGCTTTCTCCAATAGAGAGGTTCGTACTAAGGGAAACAATTATAGCCTCTAAATAAGGAGATTTTATGAATAGTTGGCACTGCAAAGCAGAGTTAATTTGGGGTGGAGACTTTGACTATGAAGACTATGGGATTGACAGGGATGGGATTGTTTCAAACTTATCATGTCCTAATTGTAATTCATATGTTGAGGTCTATTTAGATTTATAATTTACTGGCCATAGGCATTAGGTATACCAAGGGTTGGTGTATCTTGTCGAAAAGAAAGCTAGATTATATGAAAAAGCTAAAGCCCTATGGCTAGTAAGTAACAACAAACAAGGAGAAAACATGGGAAAAATAACAACAAAAAAAGATAAAGTTTTAAACCATTTGGAGACATATGGAACAATAACACCTCTAGAAGCTATGGAGAAATATAACAGCATGAGATTAAGTGCTATTATATTTGACTTAAAACAAGAGGGACACAGCATTACTACAGATATAATGAGAAATAAAAAGACAAAATCAAACTATGCAGTTTATTCAATAAAAAGGAGTTAATATGCCAGAATATGACAATAATAATAGAGGGGTTCTATTTAAAAACAATGAGAAAAAGACTGACAAGCACCCAGATTATACGGGGTCAGCAACAATAGACAATGAAGATAAATATATGTCTGCGTGGATTAATGAATCAAAGAGTGGGAAAAGTTACTTAAAAATATCTTTTTCTAAGAAAGAAGATTCATCTGGTTCATCAGCGACTACATCTACAGCAGACATACCATTTTAGTGTGTCCTAGCCGAGTGAAGAGCTACAAGCGTGAGCCTAGCCGAAGAAGTTTTGCAAGTTTATTTATCTTGCTCCTTTATACTTCTTAATTGACACTCGGCTTCCCTATTCAAAGGAGGAATTATGGATAAACCACATTTAAGCCCATCTTCAATAAACCAATACTTGAAGTGTTCGGCTCAATTTATGTTTAAAAAGATGATAGGCCCTAAACCGCCTGGAATTGCACTGCTATATGGAAAGTCAGTAGACAATGCTATTAATGTAGATATGGAACAAAAAATAGTAACTAGAGAAAATTTACCATCAGATGATGTTAAAGATGCTTTTGTTACAGAATATGATGGCAATAGAGATGATACTGTCTTCCATAGGGACGATAAACCAGACGATTTAAGAGAAGTCGGTATAAATTCAATAGGTAAATGGGCAGATGAGATAGCTGAAAAGATACAGCCTATATCTGTACAAGAAAAACTAGCAATAGAATTTGATGATTTTGGTTATGATATACTTCAATTTGCTGATGTTATTACTGAAGATAAAACAATTATAGACAATAAAACAGCAGGTAGAAGTGTCCCTCAAAAAGACGGGGAATATAAAATATCATATGACCACATATTACAATTAACGATGTATGGTATAGGATATAAAGAAAATCATAATGAAGAAATAGAAGAATTAGGACTGGACTATCTAATAAAGAATAAGAATCCTAAGATTCAGCAAGTCAGGTGGAAACCTAATAATGCGGACAAGAAATATGCTCTTGGCTTAATACGGAATGTAGCTAAAGGCATAGATAACGAAACATACATACCGAATCGTTCTAGTTTCATGTGTTCTAAGAAGTTTTGTGCTTTTTGGAGTGAATGTGAAGAGAACTTCGGGGGAAAGGTAAGGGAATAATGAGTAATAAAAACATGAAGTTATGGGAACAGGTCTGCGAGACCGACCCTAAACATACAAAAAAAGTAAATCAGCGGGGTGGATTTACAGCAATTGATGCTCAGTACCAGGTCAAGAGAGCCACAGAGATGTTTGGCCCTATAGGTCTTGGTTGGGGTGTTAAAAATGAAGTGTTCACACCGATGACAAATGGAATGGCCCTGTATCAAGCTGAGTTTTGGTATTCATCTTCAGGTGATGATGGCTGTTTCCCTATTAATTCATCTATAGCCATGCAAAAGAATGGAAGACTAGATGAGGAGTTTGCTAAGAAAGTGTCTACTGATGCTCTGACTAAAGGTCTTAGTAAAATGGGGTTCAACTCTGATATATTTGAGGGTAAGTTTGATGACAACAGATATATTAAAGAGATGGATATTAAGTTTAATACCGAGTATATCAAAGAGTCTCAATTAAAAGAAATAATGGGATTACTTGAGTCTGGGAATATAGTAATGACTGAGAAGGAACACAAGACTGCACTTGATTGGATTAAAAAACCAACAATAACAGCTAGTCAAGCCGATAGTTTCTTAAAAAGCCTAAAGGCAAAACAAGATGGAGCTCCTAAAAAATCTACAAGTTTAAATGATTTAGTAGAGAATACTGGAGGTGCAGATGCATAATAATAGTATGAGCACTCCTTCATACTATGCGATACTACCTTCTGATGTAAGGTATGATTCAAATATAAGTTCGTCTGAGAAGTTGCTGTATGCAGAACTAACAGCACTATGCAGTAAGCATGGGTATTGTTGGGCCTCCAATAGTTACTTCTCTGAACTTTATAATGTAAATAAAAATACTGTATCATCATGGGTATCTTCACTAGTGAAGAGGGATTATATACACATAGACGTGGATAGGTCTAAAGGAAATTTGAGAAAGGTATACTTAAAAAAACATATAGGTATACCGAAAAAGATGAATACCTATACCGAAAAAGCTGAACATAGTAATAAAAAGAATAGTAAAAAGAATAATAATACTAATAAAGATGCTATCGCATCTGATGAGATAATGAATTTATGGAATAAGATTTTTAAAAACTCCTCCATTCCTATAGTGAATACTATAAGAAATGCCAGATTGAGGTCCTTAAGGAAAAGAATACAAGAAAACCCAACATTCGCGTTTTGGGAAAAGTACTTCGCACGAATAAAGTCATCCGATTTCTTATCTGGTAGGGCCTCTGACTGGAAGGCGAACATGGATTGGGCATTATCTCCTACTAATATGGATAAAGTATTAGATGGAAATTATGATGATGCTAAAGAAAAAGAAGTTAATCCAGAAGTTGAAGCGGAAAAATTAAGAGCTTATAATCAAAGGATGGGTACAAATTATAGGTCTATAGAAGAATTTAGGGAGGCAGTTAAGTGATAAATATTATGTCGCATTACCTGCTAATATTGCTTTTATTTCAGCCTATAGAGGAAATACATAACTGCAACAACCCAAATCTTATCGGTATAGTCCCACATTACGTTTGTGTATGGGAAGAGGATGATTTTTACACCTCTAATAAAGGAAAGAAAATTTTAAGACCGAAAAGGAAGGTAGATAATAAAATAAAAGCTTATTATAGAGCAAAATACTGGAGGGACAATGGGTAGAGTTACAGAGTTTATAGATTTTTTACATACAGATAGTTCAAAGGAAGGGCACTCTTTAAAGTGGCATTGTTTATATAGTTACAGCCATATCACTAAAAGCGATAAATTAATGAAAATTAGAAAAGAGTATAGGAAAAACATAAAAAGGAGTAATAATGAAAACAATACTAAGAAATAGCCAGAAGACACATATAAATATTCCTAAAGAAATATGGTCAGATATATTAGGTTGGAAAATGTCTCAAGTTGTCAACATAAAAGCACAAAATAATAAAATTATTATAGAAAAATACAAAGGAGAAGTAAAATGAAAAAAGAATATACAGTAGAAGACAAAGTAAAGTATATGGGCGGAAGTTTAGATGGTAAACTTGTAAGACCATCTCTTGTAAATGCCTCATTATGTTCAGGTAATTCTGATAATATGGATATTAATGATAGTATGGGAATTTGTAATTCTTACCAGATTCCTGATGCTGACTATCCAATGGCAATGCACGAAGATTATAAACCTATAGAAATAGATGGAAAATTAGTATTTAAATTAGCCAAGACATATAAAACAGAAATGACAATATAATAATGAAGTACATAGGTATTGACCCAGGAATTAATGGAGGAGTAGCTGTTATAGACAATTATTACTCTATTAGTACATTTAAATGCCCTAGTAGCCCAATGGAAATGGCTGAAGCATTAAAAAACTCAATAGATGGAAATTCTATAGCTCTTTTAGAAAAAGTTCATAGTTTTCCAGGTCAAGGAGTTGTCTCTACGTTTACATTTGGTACTAACTATGGGCAATGGCAAGGAATATTGTCTGCTTTTGAAATTCCATTTGAACTCATACCTCCTAAGTCGTGGCAAAAAATGTTCCAACCTCTCTCAAAAGAGAAAAAAGAAAGAAAGAAACAGCTGAAACAACTAGCTATAGATAAATTTCCAGGAGAAAAAGTGACCTTGTACACATCTGACGCTATACTTTTAGCACTATATTTAAGGGAAAACTATAATGGGTAACGACACTAGGAAAAGTAATATATATAACTTAAATTACCCTAAGTACGTTTGTGTGCCTAAAAATTACTGGCAATCTACTAAAACAAGTAGGAGAATAAAATGGACCAAGAATACATCTTACAGTTAGAAACTGAAAAGAATGTCTTGAATACTGAGGTCAGTGTTATGAGAAGAAAATTATCTTTGGCGTTGACTGCACTTGAAGCTATAGAGGATTCTAATAGGCCTGATATAGCAAAGTTAGCACTATTAGAAATAAAAAATATAGATTACTCTATAAGTTAGGGATATCTATTTTAGACATCAGCTTCTCTCCTAAGCCAAGCTGAAACAACGCATTGGCTAAAGAACATATTTGTCCCTCATCTAACCCTAATCCCAGAGAATTATCAATAGCATGAAGCGTTTCATGTACAATAGTTTCTTCTTTTTTTGAGTCAGAACAATTAAGCTCCATCTCAATAATTTGTTTACCTATGTGAATACGACCCCAAGCATGAGCACTATTATCAGCCATTAAATTATCAATAAACCTGACTAAAAAATAATGCCCGCATATTTTAAGTTCAGACTCGTTGTTTTTATAATTTGGCAATAATTACTTTTTTAACAACATCCTGTACAGAGTCATATAATGCGTTAAATATTTTTTCTTCAGTTTTTTCAGACAAGAAGGGAATATCAACATTATCATTCAACGCCTTAACTAACTGTTTCTGCAGGTCATCGTCAAATATTTTATCTGCAAGTTCCTTTTTAGCTTTATCTGCAACTTCTTTAAATAAGCTCATTGGTTTCTCCTTAGTTATTTCTATTATATTTTTTCAAACGGCTTTACATGAATAGGATTTCTAGCACCTTTTACTATATTAGTTTTTTTAATTTTACCTTTTCTAGCTAAAACCCTCTTCTTTGCTGCTTTCTGTATTTGAGATTTAGAACGCTTCTCTAACTTAGCTTTATTACCACCTTTAATACTTCTATTGCCTTTAGCAACATTCTTTTTTCCAGGTTTTTTATAATATACTGTCATACTAACTCCTTTCTTTTTTTATTAGTAATCTCTTCCCGAAACACGCTCTTTCCTCCCAAACTTCTCTTTTAGCCCATTCCCGCTTAAACTAGCCATAATTTCGATGACTGCTCCAATCTTAGCCTTTACCTCAGCTTGATGGATTTGACACCCTTTTTGAGCATCTATGAGCTTTATAACGATACCTTCTAATCTTTCAAAGGATTCTCTTAGCTCTTTTTGCAGTTCATCCTGTATAAATTTGTTCTGTTTCCAAATAAAAAATCCAAATGCTACACTCATAGCAACTGGAACTCCAAATGTTTCTAATATAGTTAATAAATCCATTATTTTCTTCTAGCTTCCTTTTCTTCCTTTTCTTTAAAAAAAGTATAAATAGAAGCTCCGTATATTCCTAGTATCAAAAGTACTATAAACCATATTACTATATTTATCATCCTTTAATTACCTCTCCCCACAATGTTGTTTTACCTTTAATGATTTCAACTACCTCTACTTTAAAATTTCCACCTTTAAACCAATCTATTATAGCAAATGCATGGTTCCAATTAGTAAGTTTACCACCTAACCAATCTTCGTCTGCTTCTATATTCTTTAAGCATCCTAAACTCCAAGAGCTAATCGTACCCCCTGCACCAGTCTTAGTATGTCTCTGAAGGTCATGGGTATGTCCATACATAATACTCTCACCATACATATCCAAATGCTTAAAAGAATGGTATTTTGTTGTATACTTTCCATGAGTAAAGGTTAACTTCCCTATTTTAAGGTTCTTCTTTTTATTATAAGGATAATATTTATATCCTCTTTCCTTTAGTCTTAATGCATTCTCAGTTAGATAATGTTTTAAATATGGATACCTAACTACGAAGTTATCAAGCCATACTTCATGATTCCCTTGGACAAAATGTCTTTTTTTGCATTTAACTTTATCAAGGGATTCGTCAATCCAATCCATCCCAGCATTAACCTCAGCTACATCTTGGTCAAGCAAAGGGATTAAATCTTCCATTGGCTTAGCAAACCTACCTCTCCAATAGTGTGTACTAAAATAAGACCATTCACCCGTATCTCCTAAATCAATATAAGTGTCTGGCCTTACTATTTCAATCGCTTGCTTAACAACGCTAATGGCATCTGGGTCATGTAAGGGGAAGTGTTTATCTGGCGTTACTATAGCCCGTTTTACAATCCCCTTATGTTTATTTCTTGTATTCTTTATAGGTTTTAACTCCTATATAAATTATAGTTGCTATCCCAACTCCCACTCTAACTATAACAGGTAACCATTCTAACCATGTTATTGTCATTCCACCTACCCCTGTAGCAACTGTTTTTAGACTATCTATCATAATGCTCCTATTATATCACTTAATCGATTAGCTCTATTAGGGGTCTGTCTAGCCCACCTAGAATCAAGCATCTCTTTAGAAGCCATTCTAAACTCTTTGTTTTCTAAATAGAGTAATGTTTTTTTAAACATAGAGACTCCCGACACCCCCATTTGATAACACATTTCATAAACTACATCCTTCGCTTCTGCGGGCATATCTTTTAAAAATGGAAATTTTTTATCAGCCCTATCTATTAAAGAATCTAATTTTCTTCTTAATATCATTTCAGATATATCCTCATCAAGTACAAGGTCTTTAATTGCAAATCCATATCCTATAGTATCAATCCCTAAACTATCTTTATATACTCTATCTCTAAATCCTTCAGATAACTTTACTGCTTCTAATAAATCATTTGTCATTTATTCTCCTGTAAAGGTTGAACTACCTGCTAAAGCTTGTGCTTCAGACTTGGTTAATATACTAAAGTTTGGGTAACTAACACTAGCTCCTAATGCAACTAGCTCACTTAACACACCTTCTTTCATAGACCATTCACCTTTAATTATACAAAAGGCTTTATCATGTGAATATCTAGGAGCACCTACTTTACCTGCAAAGATTATCTCATGCCATGTAGGAGCTGATTTATATGTTACTTCTCCAGTATCATCATTTACTGATTCTACTATTGGATATAGTGCTTTTATCTTAGTCCCAACAGCACTATTAAATGCACTGCTAGGTATACAAAAATACATTTCATAATGTGCCATTATCTGTGACTCCTTTTACCTGCGTTATAATTTCTTTTAATTTCCCCATCAGCATAACTGAGAATCTTATCATCGTAGATACATATATCATCTATTTGTCCACAAAAGTTTTCAGTATAAGCAGTATCTGGATGAGTTCCTATATACATATTATTATCTGCACCTGCAGAGGAGTTAGAAATACTTGTACTTCCATTCCCTGTCTGGTCATTATCATCTACATAAACTTTAATTTTATCGTGACTAGTACCCTCACTATTATCAACAATAACTGTTAAAAAATACCAAGTTCCAACAGATAAAGTAGCTGTAGTTTCATCTTCATGAACTCCAGAATTTTCATAGGTCATACAGATTTTACCATCAGTATGTAATAATATTCCAAAGTGTAAACTATTACTATCTGATGCTGACATAATATAGGCAGATTCCTTTAAACTTTCAGGTTTTACCCAACAAGTTACAGTAAATTTAGTCATAGTATCTATTGGATTATATCCTAATCCAGCATAAGAACCTATTTCTGTATCAGCTCCAACTATTTGAGGTATATTCAAACTATTAGTATCCTTCTGCCTATTCATTAAGAAACCTTGATTATCTCTAGAAGCATCTACTCCTGCTGGGAGTAATAGGGTTTCAGTTATATTAGTTGGAGTTCCATGATTATTATTGTCAGACTCATCGGTCCATGTCGCTAATCCATTATTTTTCCAATAACCTTTTAAATCACCTGCTGTAGCAATATAAGCTGAATGTAAAGTTGCATCTAATGGTTTACCATCATCATATAATTCTTGAGCTTCACTGTCACTAAAAGCTTTTCCCCAAATAGATAGTTCGTTAATACTACCATCAACTGCACCTGTATTTGTAGCTCCTGCTGAAGAAGAGCCAAGAAAAGTTTCATTCCCATCAACTCCAACATTTACAGTATTGCTTCCAGCAGTCATTGCAAGTTTTTCACCATTCATATATATTTGCTGTGTATTTGCAGAATCATTATGTGACCAAACTAAATGGGTCCATTCTCCAAATGGAACTGTAGTAACAGAGTATGGATAAACAGAGCCTGAACCATCTACCATCTTTATATATGGTCTCATATTTGAACCTATATAAGCTAAAGCATATTGGGTTCCCTCAGCTCTTATAATATATTGGTCTGTATCTGTGTCCCATCCAACAAAAACCCAAGCAGAACAAGTCCAACTTCCATCTGCCCAATTAGGATTAGTATCTGTTTTTACATGGTCTCCTAAACCATCAAACCAAGCTAACTGATTATAAGATTGTAATGCTGTTTGAGGTATATCTAATTGTTGGTCTGCATTTGTCCAACCTGTAGCTGTGCCTACTTCTTTAACTGTTAAATCATCCATATAAAATATTTCACTTGAGAAATCTTGTGCTCCACCAGCACTACCACTTGCATCATATCCAATAAACTTTATATGCTGAATATCATCATCTACAAATGTACCAAAAAGTTTTGTCCATGTATCTTGAGCTGTAGTTTGAGATGATACTACAACACTTCCACCATTATCAGTAATTTTTAATTGAGCTGTATCTATAAGAGAATTTCCAGATGGTATATAAGCCCATAATTCTACATAATACGTTCTTCCTGCAACTAATCCCATATCACTTCCATCTGCCCATGTAATTTTAGGATATGTAGAAGATGAATCACCTGTAACTTTTAATGATTTACTACCTGCATGTGCTACAGTCTCGCTATCATCAAATGTTGCATCGCCTACAGCGCCAACTACTGAACCTATAGCAACAGTAGTAGGGTCTGTAACCTCACAATCTCCATTAACAGCTATTTCCTCACCAAAAAACACAGTAGTTGCATGATGTTTGTCGTTTACAGGTTTAATAGATACATCATCAACATAGCAAGTATTAGTAGTTGTACTACCATTATATGGAATAACTACAAGATAAGTTGTCGTAGCAGTTGCAGTAAAATAACCTGTAACATTTGTCCATGTTCCATAAGTACTCATAGTTGTATTACTTATATTTTGTTCTCCTGAAGATGATTCTCCTACTCTCCAAGTTACTGCTCCATCTTCTACAACATTTTTATATAACCACATATCTACTTTAT
>Ga0098058_1000551_pt1 | contig 12423 bp, 11 predicted proteins | sample 19_taG_FD_75061 | JGI IMG/M metagenome (GOLD analysis project Ga0098058, IMG submission 75061) | Marine viral communities from the Subarctic Pacific Ocean - 19_ETSP_OMZ_AT15317 metaG | ecosystem: Environmental > Aquatic > Marine > Oceanic | place: Pacific Ocean | collected 2015-01-19 | reverse complement strand
TCCGTCTCATCCACAGAAGGAGCCGAGCCGTCCCAGCCAGCCGCATCTCCAGCAGCTAAACTTCCTTGCCCGTAAACCTCTTCATCCATCTTCTTAGGATCTAGGTAACCACCCTCTGGTTCCATACACATCTTAGCGAGGTCGTATATGTTCATATCCTGAAGTTGACCATCAATTCGTTTCTTTCTTTTTACCATTCCACCTGCAAGCCATGCTCTGTCTTTATTCTTTAATTTCCAGGCGTTATTGAAGTCCAGCCCGAACGCCCCTTTAGGGGCGCCTTGGATGACGCGGTCCTCCTCTAGAGTGTCTTTCCCCATTGAGGATACTTTGCCTCTAGGAATGGCGTTTACGCGGCTCTCCGTCTTACGCGCTTTATCAAGCGCAATAGCAATAGCCTGTTTCTGTGGGTAGTCCTCTCCTTTTAACTTCTTAATGTTAGAAGAAATAGCTTTATTAGAGGAACCAGACTTAAGGGGCATTATGTATCTAAAGCGTCTCCGGCGCGTACAGCGGTATCTAGAGGAGTATTGGGATTGCTTGCGGTATTCCTAGCGCGTCTCTGTTGGTCCGCCTTTTTCACGGCTAGTTTGGCTGCGAGGGCTTTCTGTTTCTTTGCGGTTTCTTCTCCTTTCTTTTTGAGCGCGACTTCGGCGGAGCTGGGTGGGGTGCCTACTGGGTTCTTAGCAGGGTCGTCTTCTGTATGTCTCCGCTTACTCAACTCCGCTGACTTCTTTGCAGTATCAGCCGCACTCTTGTTAAGAGATTTCTCGATACGACCTAATCTTTGTATACCTTCACTAGCCATCTTTTTAAAAGTTTGTGCTAAAGCTTTGGCTTTGCCGGTGCACCCGGGTTTAGTAATAGGGGTACATTTTCCTTTAGTACCACGACGTTCGATGTCGGCTTCTGCGCCTTGAATCCAATTAGGGTCCTTAGCGTCTGTCATGGAGTTATAGGTTTGGTACGTCTTAGGATCTACTTTAGGAGCGGGACCAGCTTGAGTGATACGACCACGACGATTCATTGGGAGGTCGTCTTCTTTAAGTTTCTTTCTCCCTTTAACTTTAGCTTCAAAAAGACTGTCTGATACTAAAGGATAAATTTTAGGCTCAGGAGGAAGCACCATACGTGCTTCAGTTAGTTTTCCTACTTTCTTCATAACTTTATATACTACAACACCACCAACTAACATATATAATATTGAGGATAAACTTAAACCATGCCACCAATCCCATCACCAGCTCCTAGCACTCTAACTGGCTACTCTGCTCCATACTCGGCAGCAGGCGGCGGTAATCAATTTCAAGCCAGTGGAGAGTGCTCAGGCACCGCTTGGACCCACACCCAAGACCTTACTATTTTCTATCAGCTCGTAACGCTCCCGCAGAACGCGGGTACGTGGCTCCCTTCCACGAGTGATGTAAGTGGCATAAAACTTACTGTGTATGGGAACGCCGAGGACTCTTTAGGTTTCTTTGCAACTAGTTCCGTATCTGGTGCTAGCGGGTGTGATTCCGCCGCTGACGCACGGCAAGCGCATATATTTGCCCTATCATCAACTACGGGTTCTACGGGTATGGGAACAGCTGGAGCAATCTATACCTTATCTGGTGGGTACGAAAGACGTTGGTCGAGGACCGGAGATACCGCTCGACAAGATGATCGCGTGTACGTAAACGGTTTATTTGAGGTTAATGGTCTTCCAACCGGCTGGTGGAATAACGATGATTTATCTAATAACGTTATTCGTATGATTGTTAAGAGAGTATGTAACGGGGGTATTAGATATAGTAATGACGGAGGAACTCCCCCTACCACAGCATCTAACTGGGCTTTAATGAAGGGTAGTTTGATGGACATATAACTCAATAAGATAACACAAAAAAACCCAGGAGGCTTTCACCTTCTGGGTTTAGTCTTTTTACGGGGACCACCCCAAAGAACAAATAATTAAATATTAACCAAATAGCATAACAGATTCAGCTTCCTTCTCCTTAGGAATGATTACACTAAGTAATCCATTCACATAGGACACCTTAGCTTTTTTAGTATTATATTGTTCGTCCACTTTAATAGAAAAATCTACATCTTTACCACTAATACCGTGGTGGAGTAGCATATGGCTTTTTAAAGCCTCTTCCTTTCTTGCTCGAACGGTAAACGAGTTCTTACCCCCGATCACCTGAACTTCTTTTTCCTTGTAACCCGCAAGAGCAAACTCGAAATGTAGGGAGTTTTGGTCTTCTGCTAAGTAGCAGTTGCTCACTGGATATTTTGGCAATCTGCAAGTATCCTTAACTTGCTGTGGTTGTGGCTCATCAAAGCCGTATTGCAGCTCCTGAAAGAGCTTATCAAAATGTGTAAAGTAATGATTCATAATTTTGTACCTCCTTTCGGCAGGTTATAGAAGACTAATTAATTTTTGTGTTACGTCCTCTGTTTTATGGAGGGTTTTATCCACCCCATCGGATTCGACAATCAGAGAGAACCCTGATTTGCCTAGTGTAGAAGTATATAGGGCGGTACATTCACTCATTAGTTTTACATATCGCGCTTGTCCCTTCTTTAGCTTCTCTTTTATTATAGTCTTGTACGGCTTCATTTGAAGGTAAACTTTCTGGGAATCCACTAGGTGTACAAGTTGTCCGGTTTTAAAGGTGCGGATATTTCCATGACGTACTTTACTACTGTCTATGCCTTTAATGCTAGATAAGAGGAGGAAGATAATTAATAATAATTTATGAATCATTTTAAAAAGGGTGCACGGATTGCCTTATTGGGCGAAAATTATTTCCCGCCCATGAATAATTCCCATGTTACTCAGAGACGGGGTACAGGATTACGGAAGTTGATGGAAGCGATTATCCATCACGAACCCTCCGTTATTTATATATGTCCTACAAAAGGAGTTAATATTAACCTACTTCCGTTACTCATGTTAAATGACATACCTTTTCGATTAGTTTTTCCGTCAAAATCATTTTTTTGTACTTTAACCGAAGACGAAAAATGTATACTGGACGTAGCGTGTGGCAAAGCCGATAAAGTTATCGTTCTATCCCAGCACAGATGTGATCCTTTAAGATGGTCTGAGGATTGGTTTGAAGCGAGTAAAAAAGTTGTGGACAACTCCGACTGGGTTTTAGTTGCGTCTAATGTGGAGGAGATTACAGAAAGTTTTTCTAGTTTACTCGAAAAGTTTGAGGGAAACCCTAAGCCGGTTTTGGCAGTTGACTTTGGGGCGGCAGTTCAATATCAATAAACTTTGATCCGTATTTCTGAATAAACGCTTTTCTGTTCGTATCCCACGTTTCACTCAATGCTCCATCACCTTGGGAAAAATGTAGAACAGGGATAGGAATCACTTTATTTTTTCGTCCCTTTGCTTGAGCTTGGTAGGTATAATAAATATCGTAGAAATCCCACTTACCTTTAAAATCCGTAGGCATTTTAGTGTTGATATTGTGGAGGGTTGCGCCTGTAGTGATGAGGAGCAGTCCATCCAACACCTCTACCTCACCGAACCCACCGTAGTAAGTGGGAAAGCAACTATCTAGGCTGGAGCCGTGGAATACCATTCCCTGTAAGAAGGAATTAGGGTGGGGGTACTCCCGACCTAAACCGTGCCACCAACATGCCGTTTTATTCAGTCGTTTAGCTCCAGCAATACCTAGGAACCCGGTTTTGTCCGTAATATTGGAATCAACAACTTCATTAAAGATTTGGGGGGAAGTTAAAATCTCAATATCGTCATGGCACATAACAACTCTATCTGCAGCTTTCAAATCATATTTTTTTATTGCGTAAGTATATGCGTCAAAAATAGAGTCTTTTATGATATAATAAACTTCCCACCCTGCCTCTTCTAAAAAGGTCTTGATGGGACGGTCCTTCTCCTCGCGGGTAGGGATAAATGCAACTTTCCTCATGCTATATAATAGTGTTAATTTATGAATCCTGAAGAACTAAAATCTGAAATTAAAAAGTGTCGTGAAGACGCCACCTACTTTATCAGAAATTACGTGTATATTACTCACCCCGTGCGCGGGCGCGTGAAGTTCGATCTTTATAGATTTCAAGAAAGGATTGTTAGGGAATTTGGAGAACACCGCTTTAATCTGATGCGGAAGTTCCGTCAGGCAGGAGCCACCACCATTTGTGCGGCGTACGCACTATGGTACATTATTTTTAAGGAGGATAAGAATGTAATGGTGGTTTCCATCGGTGACCGGGAATCTCGGGACTTCTTGGACCGGGCGGTGAGTATGTATGATGATTTGCCTAAGTGGTTAAAACCACAGGAGATAGAAAGAAACAAGCACGTCTTAAAATTATCCACCGGAAGCAAAATTAAGTCCCAACCTGCTGGTGCGGGTCGTGGGGAAGCTGTTTCCCTTCTAATTGTAGATGAGGCTGCGTTCATCGATAAAATGACAGAGTTCTGGATGGCTATCTATCCTACTATTTCAACAGGTGGTTCTGCATTTATCCTCTCCACCGTTAATGGCATGGCAAACTTATACTATGAACTGTATCATGATGCTGAACTAGGAAAAAATAATTTCCATACAATCGATATTCATTGGAGAGAACACCCTGAATATACGGAGGAATGGGCTGTAACTACACGGAGTAATGTGGGGGAACGGGCATGGCTTCAGGAGTATGAGGGGGAGTTTCTGGGAACAGGCGAAACCTTCATCGACGGAGGAACTCTTCAGAAAGTTAAGACTCAGACCTCAGAAGAATACTACAAAAAACATTACAATATGATGAGGGTATGGGAAGAGCCACAGACCTACCATACATACCTGATAGCAGCAGACTCCTCTTTTGGAAGGGATCGCGATTACTCAGCATTCCACATTATAAATCTTTATAACGGTACGCAGGTAGCGGAATTTTATAGTAACCGTATTGGATTAAACGACTTCGCTAAGATTATCGCAGCCGAGGGATTAAAATATAACACAGCGTATGTGTGCCCGGAGAGAAATGGGTTAGGTCTTGCTCTTATCGAACAGCTATTTGAGGTTCACGAATATGAAAATATGTGGACAGATATAAAAGGAGAGATGGGATATCTTGTAAATAATAAAAATAGAGACCAAATTCTTAATAACTTACAAGAAAATTTGAAAACTTCCAAAATAAAAGTGAATTCAGATAGAAGTTTTAAAGAACTAACTACTTTTATAATAAGTAAGACTGGTAAAATCCAAGCAGAAGAGGGTTTTGCAGACGACTTAGTTATGAGTATGGCTATTGGTGCTACTGTTATGGGTGATATCGTAGCTAAAAGCCCAATTCCTATTGTGAGAGGGGAGTTAGTAGAACCTGGGTCAAAAGATTTAGGTTCCGCAGGTTTCTCAAGGGGTACATATAGTAAGGACCAAGAATTCGAAGATTATAGAAAATGGATTTAAACGACAATAAAGATAAAGACGAGCTTCTAGATGAGAATCTAGATGAGAATGCGGGGTATACCTCATTCCCGGGCTCCAACACATTCGGGCAGGGACCACCCCTGTCAGGCAGATTCGCAGCATTTTTTAAATCTTTTTTTACCACAAAAAGAAAGCCCGGAAGACCCCCGAGCAAAGACCCTTATCGGGGAGACGTTGTAAAACATGCGGACGGGGAGTCTGACAGTGCGATACAAGGTTCCGTCAATGTCGTAAAGGGCGCAATCGGGTTGCCTCAAGTTGAGTATGAACGCCGTAGGCGGTACCACGATTACGAGAAAATGGACGAGTATCCAGAAATCGGAGCCGCATTGGATATTTACGCGGACGATGCCACCCAAACTCACCTTGACGGGGAGATGCTTTCGGTAGAAACGGAAGATGAGCGCGTACAAGCTGCTGTAGACGCTTTTGTGTCGGAGACCGACCTAGACAAGTATTTGTGGGATATTATCCGTAACATGTGTAAGTATGGTGATTGTTTTATTGAAAATATCGTGGATATGAATAATCCGGATGCTGGTATCCAACGGCTTAAAATCCTAAACCCCGTATTTATTTTCCGTCGCGAAGATAGATTTGGGTATCTTAAAGGGTTTATACAGGAAGTTCCTCAAAGCACGGCACAAGCCCAGCAGTACCAAGGAGGTAAACTGGATAAGAAAAACACTATTCAAATTGATAGAAACCAGCTTGTCCATTTTAGACTTCACACTTCTGATTCTAATTATTACCCTTATGGTAAGTCTATCTGTGCTCCTGGGGTGCGCTCTTGGAAGTCGTTACGTATGATGGAAGACGCGATGCTTATCTATCGCTTGCATAGAGCGCCTGAGCGCCGTATCTTTTATATTGACACAGGTAACCTTCCGCAGACTAAGGTGGAAATGTTCATGGAGCGTATTAAAGCTAAGTTTAAGAAGGAGAAATTCTTTAACAACGAAAGTATGAACGCCGATGAGAGGTACAACCCCCTCTCTGCGGAGGAAGACTTCTTTGTACCCATCAAAAATGGTCAGGGCACTAAAATCGAGACACTTCCTGGTGCGCAGAACCTAGGTGAGATTGATGACGTGCGGTACTTCCGTGACAAGGTACTAGCTTCTATGAAGATTCCTAAAGACTTCATTGTAGAGAAGGACAAATCTCCAGAGCGTAAAGCTAACTTATCACAGCTAGATGCCAAGTTCGCGAAAGCGGTCATGCGCGTACAGCGTGACACAGAAGTGTGCCTAGAGACCTTAATCAAGCGTCATTTAGAACTACGTAAGTTTCCCAAGTCTTTGATTAACCCTATTAAGATTAAACTTGCTCCCCCTTCAGACCTTAGTGAGAAGAGAAAGCTGGAATTAGCGGAACAGAAGAGCAGAGTGGTTCAAGCCGTTAAAGGATTAGAGTTGTTCTCAGATGAGTACATCTACAAAAACTACTATCAATTGAATGATATGGAAATTGAGCAATTGAAGAATGAATTAGAATCCCAAGCAGAAGCTCAAGCAGCACAAGCAGCACCTCCCGGACAAGAGGGAGCACCGGGTATGCCTCCGGAAGGAGGAGCCCCACAACCAGAAGCCGGTCAATAAAACCAAAAAGAGTAACATCTACAACTCTATATAAAATAAGAACTATGAATTTAAAAAATCTATTTGTGTCGCGTGACAAGAATTTTGCTCGCATTACCGAGGCGGGCGACTATTTAGGTCGCCGTCTAAGAGAGAATCTCGTTATTTTTGATATTGATGACTCTCAAAAGAATGTTACATATGTAACCGAGAGTAATCACTTAATTTCATGTGATTATAGAGAGGTTAAAGGGCGATTGACCTTAGAGAACTTCATCGTGGAGGATTTAGAAACTATTACCTCCGACGACGCCATCGATAGTCGTGTAGAAGCCAATGTTCATAAATTTATGGAGTCTCTTGTTTCGGACCGTTATGATAGTGCTGAAATTAACTTCGACAAGATCGTAGAATCTTTCTCAATGAGGGCACAAATTGGCAATAGCCGCAAGAAGCTTTCTAAGAGATTAGACAGATTTAACGAGTCGTACAATATCTTCGAGACCAAATCATATAAAAAGTTTAGGGAAGCGTTGCCACTCCTCAAGAAATTCCTTGAAGAGAATGTTGATACTCTCTCAACTAACGCTAAATTAGTTGAAGGACTCCGTCTCTCCAAGGTAGTAGGTGATACCTATGACCTACCTAAGCTAGACATCAAGAATCTTAAGGAAGAATTTGTTGTAGTTCCTATCAATTCTAAGAGAACTTTATACGAAATGGTTTGTGATAAAGAGTTGGTCCGTAAGGAGTTACTTGAAGCTAAGGAGTCATTCTCTAAGATGTGGCATCATAATGATAACATCTCTTCATTAGCATCTAAAATCTATGCTACCGATCCGATTGTTAAGGATTCTCTTAAAGAGGCTGTTGCAGCGGTACCCTACCTTGCGCTAGCGAATAAAGTAGATTTAACCAGCGTAATGGATGCTACTTTCCAGGTAAGCAATCCCGATACCGTTCCACAAAAAGACATTCGTGAGTTTGTTAACAAAATCTATGAATTCAAGAAGCCCCTGAAGACAATTGTTCTTGAGGCTTTAAACTCCAAGTATGGGGTGAACGTACAGAGCCTTCGTTTTGTCCCTTCTTTCAAGGGTCTTGCCGAAGTTCAATCGGAAGTATTGGACATGATCGCCGAGTCCTGTGAAGAAGGTATCCTTTCAGACGTGCTCAAAGAGTTTGCAACTTGTATGTCGCGTAAAGGTGGTGTTCAGGTTCTGGATATTTCCAATACTCTCTCACAAGTTATGACAGAATCTCAGTTCCATGTTGTGGATATCGATGAGGACTTCCATATGAAGAAATTGTCCGATTATCTATCACACAACCTTGGTGAAGCTCAGTATTATGGGGATGATGACGCTATGTCAAACTCTGGTGGGAATGCTGGAGAAGGTGAAAAGGGTGATAGTGAAAACGTAAAAGGTAAAAAGAAGAAGAAAGGCGAGAAGAATAAAGATTGGGGCGGCAACAAAGGCGACATCAAAGCCAAGGACCGCAATAAGGATGACGACAGCAAGCTGACAGCGGATGAGGAAGGGGATGTCGATGATGACAAGAACGACCTACCTGGAGACCAGGACAAGCTTGATAAGGACAAAGATGGCGATATTGACGCCAAAGACCTTAAGAAACTCCGTAAAGAAGGGGTGGAAGCTACAGCAGAGGAAACTGAAGAGGAAGCTCCGGCTGAACCTACCGAGGAAGAGGAAGATGCGGAAGCAGAAGAGGTCGAAAACGACCAAATCGAAGACCAGGCTAACAACAGTGAGTGGAGAGACTTAGTCGCTTCTTTAGAAGATGTAACTAAGAAAATCGACTTAAACTTTGATGAAGAGAGTATTGAGGACGAAGAGGAAGATGCGGAAGCGGGTGAAGGTGAAGAACCTACTCCTCCACAAGATAGCCCTGCTTAGTCCAGTTAATAACGTTATCTACAAAGCTAGAACGCAATACAAGGAGTTCGGATATTAAATTATCCAGCTCCTTTATTGTTTGTTCGTTAACGGTCTTTCCCGTAGCTTTCATTTGAGTTAGGGTTTGGGTCATGATAGTAATACGTTCCACCATTTGGGGTGTTAACTCGTTTAATTTTTTTTCTTCTTCTTTTTTATTTTTCATTTCTTAATCTCCATTCCGAGGGATTTATAAGATTTAATCCTCTCTTTAGCATGTTTTTCTAGATAGGGTGCTCTATCGAAGAAATCGTAGATAAAAACACGATTCTTAGACCTGTGAATTCTTAGGGCTCTTCCTAGCGCCTGTAAGGTAGCAATCTCAGACTTTAAGCCCCGAGCATTAATCAAGTGGGTAATCTCTGGAATATCAATGCCAGTTTGCATAATGGTGGTGCCTATGAGAACAGAGATTGAGTTGTCCTTAAACGCATCAATAGTTTTTTTCCGTGTTACCAAATCATCTTTTCCTTCTAATTTAAAGGAGTTGGGGATGCGGGAATGTAAAATCTCAGCGTGTTTAAGGTCTTTAACTATTATAAGGGTTCTAGATTGTTTTTGTTGTATTTTTTCTACTAATTCTACAATCAAATCATTCCGCGTATCATTCTCAGTCACGAATTTCTCGTACACTTCACGATAGGACAGATCAGTATCCTCTACGGTTCCGGTGTCCTTGATTGGGATTATTTGGATAATGGGTTCAGTTAAAAAGCCTTCATCAATAAGACCCTGAGCATCTACCTCCTCAATAACATTACCCAGACCTGAGATAAGGTTTAGTTTACTCATAGGATCACGCGGCACTGTGGCAGTCATCCCAATTCTGTAAGCCGCGTTAGGGAAAGATTTTATGACCTTTGTGGCGATTTTTCCTTTGGCAAATTCGTGAACTTCATCGAAGATGATAAACTCTGATTGTTTGAGGTGGGTATCCATAATCTTGTCGATAGACTGGACAGTACATAGGGTCATAGGCTTAAGTATTACTCCATCCCCAAAAGCAAGTCCCACGTCAATCCCCCACTCTTTAAGTTTATCGTAGGTCTGCTTAAGTAACTGTTTCTTTGTAAAAAAGACTAATCCCGTCCTTCCCACCAGTGCTTTAAGTATTCCACCAAGGATAAGGGTCTTGCCCGCGCCTGTAGGAGCCTTAACAATACATCCTTTAGCCTCCAATGCCTTCTTAATCATGGATTCCTGGTACTCACGTAAAGTCACCCCCGGCAACGAGATGTCGTCGGAGTGGTTGGTAGTACGTAAATCTTCGATTTTATAGTCCATACCTAAATAAGTGAGGTCTTCTTCAATATGAGACAGAAGACCAGTTCCAAATTTCCCTGTTTTATCAGAGAAAAAGTGCTTTTCACCATTCCAGCCACCCTTCTTGTAGGCAGCGGAGTAGTTATAGCCAGGAACTTTAGCGCTATATTTCTTTCTTAGGGTGGTTAGAAGCTTTTTGTTTTCTGTTTTTAAGAAAGATTCATTATTTTTTACAATAATTTTTAGCATATCACTATTATAGTATAATAGTTCCAAACTATTTTAATTAAACATGTCAAAACCCGAAAAAGAAAAAAGCCTTATTGAGATGGCGAGAGAGCATATGGAGAAATCAGGTGCCGAGCCAGGAGAAGGTGTGAATATTCCAGAGGCTCCAGTCGCCACGCGTCCTTCCCAACAAATCACTAAACCTATTCATAATGATCCAAACGACGTAAGTAAGCCTACACCTACAGAACATTTTGATGGAAAGCTCACGGACGCCGTAGCAGACCTTCTATCGAACGTAACGGTATCTCAAGACTGGAGATCCTTAAAACTTCCTTCTAGGGGGTTGGCTTATGTTGATTGTGATGAAAGTATCATGATTAAACCTTTCACGTTTGCTCACGAAAGGAAGTTGCGCAGCATTAAAAATGGTGCTCACGGGGCAAAAATTATTAATTCTTTGATTGGAGAATGTGTAGAAGGACTAGACTACAACTCCATGACCTTGGAGGATAAAAATTATATTCTGTTTAAGCTACGGGAGATTTCTTATGGCAATGAGTATGTTATTGCAACAGAATGTGGGGAATGCGGCACCACCAACCAACTAACGGTTAATATTTCGGACGTTCCAATTAACTATGTGGAAGATAGTTACAAGGAACCTCTTACAATAACGTTGCCCGATTCCCAGCAGGAGGTTCAGTTCGTAACTCCCCGCTGCAAAGATGAAATTTATTTTGAAAATCCAGAAAAGTTAATCGACAATCTATGGCGATTTGCTTTATCAGTCGGCAAATATAGTGAACACAAAGTGATTAAAGGTTTTTTTGAGGCAACTACAGTCAAAGATCTTGCTTTTTTCCGTGAATCGGTTACCAAAGATTACTATGGTATGAATAAATCAATGTCCTATGAATGCGCCAGCTGCAGTGTTGTTACTGAAAGTCTTATTCCGTTTTCTGAATCTTTTTTCTCAGTGAGCTAGATGCACGAATCTCCAATCTAGCGCATGAAGCGTACTATTTAGTAAAACACGCGGGATTCAGTTACCAGGATATAATGTTTATGACTTCCCTGGAACGGAATGAGTTTATGGACTTATTAATTGAGGAGAATCAAAGAGAAAAAGACTCCTATGCCTCCCTAAATAAATAAGACATGACAACATTCAACGGTTATACAGTAATCCGGCGCGGAGAACGCCCCAGCCCCCTCGTTCCAGCACAACTAGATTTTTATAACTACATCACAGGAGCGTTAATCGACCCTTTTCAGGTGTGCTCGGTACATATTTTTCCTAATACCGCATTTGGTACCGCAGATCCATACGTAAACAGGACGCCGGGAGATGCAAACTACGGTCTAGTTAGTTCAGTAGCTACCAATATGCTGTTCCATAACTATAAGAGGGACGATAACGGGGACAGAATCGGGTTTGATGCGAATATGAGCGCGATGGATATGGAAACCAACTACACTGGTGATAGAAGGTTTGCCGCATCTGCTATTTTTAAAGAAAAAAATGGTCACTTTGTCGTTATCTTAGAACCGAGTGGCGCTTACTTTAAGGATAGCGCACCTCCAGAGTGGGAGACTCAATACAACAATACCGCATCTGCAACAGGAGGATATCTTGATATTTGGACTGTTGTTCAGACGGAAGGATCAAGAGCGCAGATTTACGTAAACACATTCAATATGGAGACCGCTAATACTTTTGCGGTAACGGAGCCTTTGGAGGTAACTACTACCAATAAACTGGTTCAGCGGTATATTGAATTAGGCAGCAAAAAGCGTCTCCAAGTAAAGACAGCGTTAGTCGTAGATAATGAGCCAATTAAAGAGAGTTTGCGTAATTTAATAGAGACGGGTGCGCTCATATCTAATGCATCTATGAGAATTGTTAAGCTAAATGATAGTCCAGCTCTCTCGAATAGAGTT
>Ga0098058_1000549_pt1 | contig 12471 bp, 9 predicted proteins | sample 19_taG_FD_75061 | JGI IMG/M metagenome (GOLD analysis project Ga0098058, IMG submission 75061) | Marine viral communities from the Subarctic Pacific Ocean - 19_ETSP_OMZ_AT15317 metaG | ecosystem: Environmental > Aquatic > Marine > Oceanic | place: Pacific Ocean | collected 2015-01-19 | reverse complement strand
CTTCTAATCTTTTATATACTATATTGTCATATTTATTTAAATATTTTTCTACAGTTTCCTGTTCCCTGCCAGGGGAAGCTGCGTCTATGATTATTAATTCACATTTATCAAACATTGTTTGAGAAATTATATTTGTCATAAAGTTCTCTAAATATTTTTCTGCTTCATGAAAGGTAGTAATAATTGATACAAGTGGCTTATCTCTTCTTTCATAGGATCTATTGCAAAAATCTTCAACAATTGATAATATTTCTTCTCTCTTCTGTATCATATAATCAACTAGTTTCTCACCTTTTATGCTAAACCATTTTTCTCCTGATGCTCCTACTAAATCATTGGTCATAACTGAGCAACCTAACATGCGAGCTTCTACTATTACGCGAGATAAAGTTTCTGGTGTTTTGGGTAAAAAGAGAAATTTATTATTTTTACTCAATTGTTCTAAAAAATTATAGTAATTTCCACTTCCGATTAGTTCATAATCAATATTTTTTAATTTAGCATAGATACAAGCACCTCTTGTATTTTTATGGTTAATATTAGAGTTCATAATAGAACATTTTTTTTGTTTCTTATTTTTAGATAAAGTTCTAATTTTTTCTAATGTTTCCAGTGACCACAAATTACCAGATAAATTAACAGTATTATCTAATTTTAAATTTTCATATAGAATATTTCTATGAAATTCAGATTGACATAAAATAGCTTTCGCATCTTTATAAAAATAATAATTTATTAACTCAGATTCCGGAGATAAAAAATTTTTATATGAAGCAGGATTTCTTGTTCTTAAATATTTGTGATCATGTTCGTATATAATATAGTTTAAATTTGTACTAAGAAATTCACGACATTCACGCGAAAGATTTACAAAATTAGATATAATAAAAAAATAATTTGAATGTTTTGTTAACCATTCTTTAGATACCGTATGAGATTGAACTTTAGTTACTTTATATTTTTTAGATATTAATATTTTCACCAATTCTTCATTATTTAATTCTCCGCCGCCCAATACATGCTCAACAAAAAAATCAGCAATAAATACTACTTTTTTATTCATTTTAACGTGTCCGTTCCGTGGCAAATTCTATCTTTTTTGTTTCTCCACTGGATTTAACAGCAAAATAACCTAAATCATTTTTGATTATTTTTTTCCAGCCGTCAGCGTCGGTGGGGCTTAAGTCGGCGTTCCGTTGTTGGCCACTCATATCATCCAAGCCCGTGGGAAATTCCTCAATACAACTAAAAGATTCTAGATGATCGAGGCGGTGGCCTCTTTCTCTTTCATGAATGCTTGTATATTCTGGTATTTTATCCCAGTCAACTTCTATTTTTTTAGAAGGATTATCTAGATTATATAAATCTAAATAATGTTTTAGAGAACTTTTATCGTGAAGGTGACAAACCCCAAAAAAATAATTATAGCCATATTGACTAATTGCTTTTTCTGGCGTATTTGTATGAATATTGAATTTCTTTAAATAATCGTACATTCTAAATTCTGTGGAACATGGCACGACACCCAAAACACTATCATTCACATAATAATACATTTTTTCATCTTTTAAAAACATAGCTACCGTTCCATAGCAAAATGTATCCCTACATATGGAGTAGTTATACATACCATCTTTTTTGTCATCAATTGTTTTGCTAATATTTTTTCTGAGTTGTGAGGGATTAACGATCCAGCAATCTTGAAATAAATGAAGAGTGTAATTTCCACAAGCATATTTTTTCAAATAGGTGTCCCATATTAAATTCATTGTTAATGCTCCGCGATCACCAACAAGAGGATTACTATTATACTCCATAATAGCGCCACGAGATATTAATTCTTGACGGCGAGCCAAATCAGATGGAGAAAGATTATCATCGGCATTTGGGCTTGTTCTAAAAATAAACACCCTAGATTCTGGGAATGCGTTCAAAGCTAACGTAGCACATGTGTAAATGATTTCGTAAGTTCCATGAGCACAAATTATAATATCGACTTTATTCATATTCTTTCACTATTCCTTCTATTTCTTGAAGCCAGGAATCACTATCAACACAGTATTCACTAAAAACACCAGTCATCTGATCATACACCTTCTGTTGTTCATACTTCTCACACACATGTTTCTGTAACTGAGTGGCTCGCTTTTTATATGTACCATAGTTGTTATAGAGTTTTCTCAAACTATACTTGAAACTAAACTCCTTTGGAAAACACCAAGCTGAACCTTCTTCAATAACACCTTTCCACACTGATTCAGGACCAACCTTAGCTATATCATATTCTACTTTAAGGCCCATGAATTTATCTTTAGTTTTACCACCCTTAGTTACTGGCATAGTCATAAAGTCCTTATATGCAGACCATTCTGCTGCAATGACGGGCATGCCCTCGATTGCGGCATCATACATGGGGAGCCCCCACCCTTCGCCGTGTGTAGTAGTGCAGAATGCTTTGATACGTTCATCTCTAAACATGGCTTTAACTTGTGGTTCGGTAAGGTATCCGTGAACTATATAAATTTTACATTTTTTGTCTGGATAATTAGTTTTAATAAAATTAGTAACTTTTTCCAGAACCATTGTTCGATCTATAATTGAATTATTTTTCTCACTTGTCTTAATAACTAAGCCAACGCTTTCATCATCATGAAACTCATCGATAAACCACTTGATAAGAGCATCCACATTCTTTCGTGGTCCCCATTGTGCCATGGTTAAAAAATTAAAATCTGTTTTGAGGTCAAGCTTGAAATCCTGATCAGATTCAATAACTTTTACCGGATATGGGACTACTTCAACTGGAGTTGTGTTTTTCCAATCATCCATAGTTTGTCCAGTTTCGTTGTTTTTAACTTGATAAGATGTTTTATCAAACCCATCCTTAGAAAAAGTTGATGGAACAATAATTTTATCCATCAATTGAGATTTTTCAATCCAAACAGGAGAAATTCGATCCACTTCAATACCAGCAGTTACTCCAATGTTGACAGGAGCCAGTTTTTCCCATTCATTCGGAATCGTAACTTGAATTGATATGTCAAACTGTGGCTGTCCTGAACTGATATATGCTTGAGTTTTCTTCAACAAATCATCAATCCACTGACGTTCTTCATTATCTTCCCAAAGCCAACTAGTTTGCCCCCAATTGATATTGACAATATACACATCAAATTTATCAGGTTGTGAGCGTAACGAACGCAAAACAAACCTAGCATGTTCCCCATATCCAGATTGCGAAAGGACTGGTGCTCTTAAAATTACTTTACTCATACTTCAATTAACTCCCAGGATTTATAATTTTTTCTAGTGTCCCAAGAGCCGTGTTCCTCATAAATCATTGTGAGAAGTTCGTCCCACTTTTGCATATTTTTTTCTAAGTTATAATTCCTTAGAGTATGTTCACGACCACGTTGACCCATTTCTTCTCGCTCTTTGGGATCCATCTCATACATTTCAGTAATTGCATCGATGAAGGCCTCTTTACTGACTCTATCTTCATAGATATATGGTACTTGCTGAGAACCGATAACTGACTTTGATGCCGGAATCAATCCGAAGCCATACATGTTTTCATCTTCGTCCATCACTTGTTCTTGTAACCCACCAGTCATAGTGGCAAGAATAGGGGTTCCGCAAGATAGAGATTCAAGAGTGGCTAATCCAAACCCTTCAGCATCTGAAATGTTGATTGTACAGTCAACTGAATTGTATAGCAAAGCCATTTGTTCTGGAGGATATTTTCCAGGGGATAGCAAAACTCTACCATCTGGTACTTTGGCATCTTTAATTACTTTTTCTAAATCAGTTCCATATACGTCTTTAGGATCTGTGTGCATAATCAAACGAATATCTTTATCGGCTGGCTGAGTTTTGAGAAATTCATTAAACCACCACACCAACGTTCCCGACTGTTTACGTCGAGCATTTCGATTGTTCCAAAAAAACAAAAAAGCATCTTCGCTACCAAAGTGCTCTTTCTTAAATCTCTTAACATCCATTGAAGAGTGTTTTCTATATATATCTGGATCGACAGCATGAGGGATATATGTTTCATATACTCCTGGGGAAACTGTTTGAACAATATCGCTAGTAACTTTTGAAATAGTAGCGATAACGTCGTTTGAATCATAGAATTTTTTATTAAACATCGGATAAGGATAGTTATCCCACACATGATAATAAACAATTGGGATCAGTGGTCTAATTTCATCTTCCATAGACCAGAGCCATTCCCAAAAACGTGGATCAGTCATAATCCACATCATATCTGGCTTTTCACTTCTAATCATGCCACGAATTAATTCAGGATTACCATATTCGTCCACAGGAATGATTTTCCAATCTTCTCCATACTCTTCGGTAATAATGGTATCCATGCTAGCATGTTTGGTTGCACCAGCAAGAGAAATAAATTCATATTTTCCAGTCTTTAGCATACCTTCAATAAAATATCTAGTTTGTATACCGACCCCAGACATGACCAGGGGGTGATCACCCAAAGTTACTATCTTGATTTTTTTCATATGACGAGATTTTCCTTATGTGCAGTGTTTAGTTTTATAAAATTTGCACCTGTTACATGATAAGCGATTTTTAATGAATCTACTTTTGTTGATATTATACAAGGCTCTTGTCAATAAGTTAAGCGCGTTTGATATTTTTTTTGGACCACTTGTAATTCTGACAAATTCTACTTTGTCTTTTTTTGCAGTTCTCTTGAGCAAAACAAAATGAGTTTCGATATCTTTGGGATCAATTTTGTGTTTCTTCGCAAAATAGTGCTTATACAAGGTCAACTGGTATGTTACCAGCGGGTCTCTTTTTTTCTGACTATCCCAACCCCATGAACAGGTCTTCCAATCGATTATATGATATTTACCATCTGGTGTTTTGATCACCAAATCAATAAACCCCTTAAACATGTATTTGTGATCTTCAAACTCATCAACAGGAACATATATCTTTTCTTCTGCTGAGATTAAATCGAAATCGCCAAACTGTCCTTTGAGTGAGGGAAGGATAAGTGGGGCAAGTTCTTTACCTTGCTCTCTCATATCAACTAAGTCTTTTACCTTCATCTCATTACGGACTTCTTTTGGAAGACCTTCTAATGTAACCAAAAAAGAAATATCAAAATGTTGCTTTTCATCTAATTGGTGGTTTTCAACCTTTTCTTTACATGTATCATGTAAAGCGTTTCCAAACGCGGTAAAAATATTTCCCTGGAATCCTTCAATCTTCTCGATTTGAACTAATTTATAATAATAGGCACAAGATGCCCAATCTTTAAGTCCTGAATAGGATATATGTACTGGTTGCACTACTCTTCCGTTTCTGGATCAGCCAAATACTTTACTTTATCATACAACACAGGACTAATCTTCTGCAAGTATGTTGGATCATGTAACAGATAGTGTTCAAAACCTTCACTGAAATATTCAGACAATGAAGTAGCTGAATATGGTGTTACAAATAATCCCCTGGTAAAGCTCCTTAAATTGTCAAACCCTAAATCAAAATATAAGAACTCATCAAATTCCTGTACATAATCAGGAACGCGATCTAAGTCATACCCTATAGTATACCCTCGTGAGCGCAAAATGTCAAGTAGTCTTTGTCTTTTACCCAAATATTCTAATTCTAGTTTATCGTCTCCGTACAGTTCTAATCCATATGGTTTTTCTAGTGAATGTGCAATTTCATGAACAATATCATCATATAAGTCATCTTCTGACTTCTGTTCGTTAGTTGCATATATAGCTCCATCTGTATATACAGATTTTACATCTCTTTGAATTAATTCAGAAAATTGTCCTATAATGATAGTATCAATCTCATAAAATAAATGTTCTGGGATGTTTTTTTCTAACCTATTAATTACATTTTGAAATTGAATATTATTCGTCAAGGGATCCGTGATTAGGACAGGCACTTTATTAAATAACATAAATTCATTTTTGTTTGAATTAGAATAAGAAATATATTTTACTGCTCCGGGCTCTAAATCCATTTTATTCCCTACTGTGTCTAGGAAATCGTTCAGAGTCAATATCTGCCAAAGCTTGCTTATATCCTCTAATAAAATTTTCTTCTGCTAAAGCTAGCAGCAATTCTGGGAATTCTTCAGCTAAAACTTCAACTGCCATCTCAACAGTGATATTATCTGTATCGGGATTAAGTTTATTTCCAATATAGTTAACAACCATGTCCTTAAATCCTGAATCTTCTGGTTTAACTACTTTTTCTAATTCTGGGCTTTTATCTTTTGTCATATCTATAAGTTTTTAGCTGCAATGCTTGCTAGCTTAGACCTTTCTCCTTTTTTGAGTGTTATGTGGCCGGTAATGTCATATTTTTTAAGTTTTTCTACAGCATATGTGAGTCCATTTGATGTTTCATCAATATACACATTATCAATCTGTTCTACATCACCAGTTAAAATAATTTTAGTTCCTTCGCCAACTCTGGTTACAATTGTTTTTAATTCATGTCTGGTTAAGTTCTGGGCTTCATCGATGATTATAAATGCATTAGAAATTGAACGACCACGAATGTAAGTTAAAGCTTCTAGTTCAATTGTTCCATTGTTCATATACTCTGATAAAGTAACTTTATCGTTGCCCATCAAAGCTCTTAAGTTATCCTGAATGGGGGCTAACCATGGGCTCATTTTCTCTTCCATTGATCCAGGCAAATATCCAAGATCTTTGCCCATAGGCTGAATAGGTCTAGAAACAATGAGGCGAGTATATATAGGATCTTGTTTATCCATAACTTGCGCTAAACCAGCAGCGATTGCACACAAGGTTTTTCCTGAACCAGCTTTGCCTACCAACGAAACAAGGTGGATAGAAGGATCAAGTAAAAGATCTATTGCAAAACTCTGCTCTTTGTTTCTGGCTGAAACACCCCATACATTTTTATGTTCAGTTACTTGTCTTAGAGCAAAATTGGATTCTATAAATCTAGCCAGTGCTGTCTTTTTATCATTTGCATTTGAAACTAGTAAAATAAATTGATTTGGATAAAATTTCTTACTTTCATTTTCATCTAAGAAGATATTTTTTCCTTCATAAAACTGTTCTATCACCTGATCATCAACAAGGTGTTCTATAAACCCTGCATATACTTGTTCAGCAGATTCAACTACTTGATTTAATGTATAGTCCTCAGTATCAAGGCCCACAGCATCACATTTAACACGCATATTAATATCACGAGACACAACTACACACTTTCTATTTGGAAAATTAGCAGAAACTGTTAATGCAGTAGCAATAATTTGATTATCAGGTACACTTAAATCCCAATCAGATGGAATGTGCTCTTTATCGTATCGTAAAGCAGATATTATACCTTTTCCGCGACCAAGACGAACTCCAATATTTAAACTTCCTTTAGTTCTTAGTTCATCAAATACTTTAATGATTTGTCTTGAGTTATATCCTACGGTATCTTGTCTTTTTTTGTGTTTATCTATTTCTTCTAATACTTTTAAGGGAACGACAATATCATTATTCTTAAAAGCATAGATAGAATGAAAATCAGTAAGGTAGACGCTAGTATCAAGTATGTAAGTCTTTTTAGCCATTTATATTATAATAGTATACCTATCTCTCCTTAAATAGTTAATTCTACAATTTATTTTTTATAGTCATAGTTACTAGTAAAGTATCATTAGTGAGGTAATCTGTAATGAAGCTATTAAACACTATCTTAGTAACTATACTCTTTAATACTATACTTCTTAGTTGTTCTAATGTCAAGAACATTCCTCCAAAACTTATTTCTGAAACTTTTACTTATTTAACTGCACATGCAATTGTAGAAGTTTGTGGTCCCACAAAAAGCCATGGAATACGGTGTCTTAAAATGGATCCCAAGAGATTTTCTGCATCTGGTTCTGTAGTTAAACACATAAAAGAATATTCATACATCTTGACAGCGGCTCACTTTTGTAATATAAATAGGACACAGGTAATTGAAGCAGCGCTTAATCCCGCTCTTATTGAAGCTCACTTTACAGATATAAAGGGTGTGAACGTACATGTACTTATTGAAATTTTAGATGGTAATGGCATAACAAGAATAGGAAAAGTTGTAGAGTCTAATGCTTTATTAGATGTTTGTATTTTAAAAACCGATAGAATAGATACACAAATCCTGCAACTTGCATCTGCTCCTCCATCTTATGGCGATACTTTGTGGAATCTGTCTTCTCCACTAGGCATTGTTATGCCTCGAACTGCTCCTGTACTTAAAGGTGTATATTCTGGAAAAGCTAAATTAAGTGGCGGAAGAGATGTATATGTAATCACTGATTTACCTGCTGTATTTGGTTGTTCTGGATCTCCAATGATAAATCATAATGGTAAATTAGTTGGAATGATTTATTCTACTAATCAACATTTTAGAGAAATTTCTTATGCTGTAGCTCTAGAAGATATTAGGAATTTTATGGATAAAGTTTTTATAAATAAAAAACGAAAGCCACCCATTACTGGAAATACTACTTTGGAAGTTGAAATAGAACCTATCCATAATATGCTTTCGCAGCCGCCTCCTCGATGAGCAGATGGTGGAGATGGCGGGACTCGAACCCGCGTCCACAATAATTCTAATTAATAGTCATTCACAAGTTTAGACAATATATCTTCACATATTGTCAAGTGAAGGTAGTTTGTCCCTCTGCATTACTACCATTACAGTCCACCTACTAAAGTAGGGTAGCCATTTTTTTATACAACTTTCTGTTTCGAGGTAGTTGCCACCCAGCACTTACTTATGCAGCAAGAGCAAATTCAATATTATCATTGACATTTATAAATTTGTATTGTTAAGGCCATTACATGCCTACTTGCACTCTTAATCTTCCCTACTATGTCGATACCATTCACCCCCATAGCAGTAAGTATACACTAATTTAGAAGAATGTCAACCTTTTTTTCGTGTTCTAGGTGTTCTTGTAGCGCGGCTGCGTTTTGTAGTGGTGGTTAAATCTTCATCTACTTTTTTCACAGGGGCTACGACAGGTGGAGCTGGCATAGATTTTTTCTCTTCTACTTTACTTGCTCTCTCCCTTTCTACTCTTTCTACCTCTGCTGCTCTCGCTCGTTTTTTTCGTAAACTCATGGCTTATATCTCCGGTTGTAATTGTTGTCCCTTTTCTTGTTCATATTCAGGGGTTGTTGGTTCTTGAAGATTAGAGTGGAGTTCATCTTCAAATTTATCAAAATATAATTTTAAGTTTGTTATCAAATAGTCAAAAAACAAAGTTCTATCCGCTGCGTTATCAAGCAAACTATATGAATCTACAATTTGATTTTGAATCTTTTGAAAAGTTGCAAATGCAAAGTTTCTGCCCGTTACTTCTTCACCATCAAGACCAAAATCATCTTTTGGATCTGCTTCTGGAATTTCTGCTGAACTTGAATCGATATCAATAAATGCATCGTCGTCTTCAGGCTTGCCACCGATATCAATATCAACATCTTCTTTCATAAGATTTTTCATTGCCCAATGAGCATCTTTATAAGACTTTTTCTGTTGAATTTGTTCAGGAGAAAGTTGTGATCTTCTATCGGGTTCTTCTCTAGGGATTTCTCTGCGTTCCGGTTCATCATATTTTATGTCTGTCCCTTCATCACGCCAATTTCTATACAAATTTCTATCTAAATATTTTATTGCGTCTTCTTTGGACATATCTTTGCCCACGACATCACCCTTTGTTACCATTCTGGCAATATTGTAACTATTTTCGCCTTTTTTAATTATAAAATATGCTAATCGAGGTTCGGCTGTACTTCTTAATGTACTTTTTGCCCAAACTTTATTAAAGTGAGAAACCATATCATCTAGATCTTTTGGAGCTTCAACTCCAGACCCTTCTGCGAGAGCCCCTTGGTCAGCCTTAGCCATTGCTGTTTCTGGAGCTAGTGCATTTTGGACAGCATTAACAATATGGGCTCGAAATGATTCTCTTTGTCCTGGTTCTGTGGTTAGCTGCTTAAAGTCTTGTTCAAGGACTGGGATAATTTTCTTTAGGAGATCTTCCAAGACATTGATACCAGTTGAGGCATGCGGAGAGGCTTCGGGCTTATCACTTTCAACCAACATTCGAATAATAGTTCGAAGCTCTTGTTCTTCGATAAGCACGTTCTGTTTTCTTTTTCCAACAGATATTTTGATTGCTTCTCTAATATGCTCTCGAAGCTCTTGTTCATTTAAGAAATCTTTTCGTTTCATCTTTGTATTCTCCAAAAGTCCCATATTCTCTTTCGCAGTTGTAATTAGTCCCTTAATATAATCATCTTCCAAATCATTTGGCATAGCATCTCTCCAAACCCTAAACTCTTCTTCTTCTGAAGACTCTGGATCTTTTAATACGTTTCTCATGTTTGTGGCTCTTGGACCATCAAAGTTAAAATCAGGGTCATCTTTGCCGACCGCTTGTTGTCTCGATAATACTTTTAATTTTTCAAAATGCCCTGCTTTCTCATTGTTGATCTCAATCTTTTTAAAATTTTCCAACTGATCCTTGCCAACGATCACGGTGATGTTTTGGAAGTGACCCATATCTTTTAGTTTCCCAAGAAACTTAAAAATACTAGGAATACCTTTAGGGGCAACTATAATATTCTTTTCACGACCTGGAAAAACTTTATGGTAAATATCTAATTTGACTTCCACTGGTAATGGATTCTTTTTATCGAAACTTCTTGATAGCAAGACAACAGGTTCAGCATCAATCTTATCAGCGTATTTGAATGCTGCTCGTGCAAGTGCCATATGACCTTTGTGTCCCATGCCTCTGCCCCAACTAATTACAATTTTATCTGTTTGTGGTGCTTCGTTAATGGCTGCGAATTTTTGATTTACGGCACCCTTTCTAAAAGCTGGATTAATAAGTTTTCCAAAGCCGCCTCCCTTTCTGTTCACCACCAAACCTTCTCCACCCGGTTCACCACCAATAGAAGCCGAAATACCTAGTTCGTTCTGCATGATTTGTCCATGACCAGAGAATATCCTATTTAGGACTGATTCCTTGGCCTCGACCACCTGACTAAATACTCCCCAAAACGTTTCAAAAGCATCAGAGTTTTCAGTGACGAAACTTCTAGTAATATTCTTTTGATTTTGGGACAATTTCGATTTTTCAAGCCAATCCATAAATGAATTGCCCGACTTAGCCCTATTAACAGCATAAGTATATAGGATTCCCTTGAAATTGGAAAATTTAGGAGCTTTAAAGTTGCTAATTAGGTCTATCTCTTTGGAATTTGCACCTATGCTATTTCTAACTTCATTTAGTTCGCTAGTATCGAGTGGTTTGATCTTTGGTTTCTGAGTTGGCAACACGATTAGCCCTGGTGTCTTATTAAACGCCATTACAGCGGTTTGTTTGATTGGCTTAAGGTTACCTGTCACTTCGGACCCAAACGGCGTAGAGACCAAACCATGGACAACGACGAAAGACTCTGCTGTTGGCATTTTTCCAAAAAGACCCTCTGGTGAAACAGTATAAGTTACTTTACTGGGCGTGAAAACATAATTACCATTCTCATTTTGTGATTGCCTAGAATCAAACATAATATCGCCATTTAAAAAACCTTTAAACTTTCTTGGAGTAGCAGCTTCAAAGATATCCCACAATTTTCTGTATTTATCGGCAAGTTGTTTTCGTCCTGCCTTAAAACTTTCTGGTGACTCGCCTTTTCTTTGTCTTCCTGTATTTTCAATTTCAGAAGCAAGACCTTCTCTGTCTAGTGCGAGATTTTTGCTCCATTGGTTTTTGGGTGCAAATATAAATGTTCCATTTGCGTCTCTACCCCAAAATACAGAAGATCCGCCGTCCCACTTAAAATCAGCTACTTGTGGTTTAGCACTAATTTGCTCTAATAGTTCTATAGCCTCAATACCACCCTGTGTTCCATCAATAATAAGCAAGTCTTCTAAATGTTGATATTCTCTACCAACCTTAGCTTCGTTAAGTGACTCTTGTAGTCCTTGAATGTCGTCCCTTATTTTATCTTTTAATTTTTCGTCACTCATAATCATATTATATTTTTCTGGAGAATATTTCCTCAAAGCTCTTAATATGTTTTTGACTGAGCCTAAATCTTTAGCAGTTGCTTGAGGACCAATAATAATTTTTGCAATTTCATCTTTGTTGGATGTAACGAGCTGAGAAGGGTTTCGAGTCATGAGACCCACATAAGGACTTAATTTATAATATGATTTTTCACCATCAGCTACAACTTCTCCTGGTGGTGGTGGAGTAGCTCTTGTTATGTCTCCAATGATACCGTGGATTACGCCACCTCGCATGTTGGGGCTTTCAGAATAATCATGTTGATGTAGTGGTGCCACTTCAGCAGCGTTTGGAACAACCATTAAATCTACTTGTGCCACGCTATCACCTTCACCAGTTGGGATACCAGCATGTACACTAATACCAGACTTCATTGT
>Ga0098058_1000548_pt1 | contig 12486 bp, 24 predicted proteins | sample 19_taG_FD_75061 | JGI IMG/M metagenome (GOLD analysis project Ga0098058, IMG submission 75061) | Marine viral communities from the Subarctic Pacific Ocean - 19_ETSP_OMZ_AT15317 metaG | ecosystem: Environmental > Aquatic > Marine > Oceanic | place: Pacific Ocean | collected 2015-01-19 | reverse complement strand
AGTAGGTCAATGATTATTTATAGCAATGGTGCAAATAAATATTTACGCGAATTGCTGCAAAACTCCTAGTCTCTGCAGGGAGTTGGCGCGGGGGCGCCAGTGCCAAAGTGAAGTATCGAACCTAAAGGTGCCCCGCGCCAGTTTACGCGCAATGGGCAAGAATGTCAAGTCTTTTTTGCGCGTGTGCTGCAAATAATTCTAAATTAAGCAAGTCTCCTGCGCCAGTGCCAAAGTGACGAAACGAGCCTAAAGGTCCCCGCGCCAGTCTAAGTGCAAAAGCAATGAAAGTCAAGTGTTATTTGCACAATTGCGCAAATTAATTTTAATTAGGGAAGGTCTTGGGAAAACTTGGAAAAATTTGGAAGAAAGCAGCAAAAAACACTTGACACGCTTAGACCGTATGCGGCCCCCCGGAATTCGTTTGCGCTTTTTTTACTTAAGCAGTAAAAAACGTTTGACAACAGAGTTAAATGCTGGTATAATACACAGTATGAAAAATAAAGAAAAGTAAATGAAATATAAAATTAAAAAAGTAAAAGGTTGTTGGCCAAAATCCAAGCGTAAGCTTGTGAAGTCCGCCATTGACTTTAGTATTAAGTACTACGGTTTAAAAGCCGAAAACGAGTATCCCCTAAAAATTAAGCTAACAAGCTTAGACGATATATACGGAGATGCTTGGTATAGTGAAGACTACTTCGAAATACGTCTTGCTGATAGAGGCAAGAACAAAATTCTTTTGAGAAGCGTCTTCCATGAAATGTGCCATATTAAACAATTTGTTTTTGATGGCTTAGAGTTAGATGCACAACAATATAGGTTCCTGGGTAGGTCATATAAAATTAACTATTGGAATACTCCCTGGGAGATAGAAGCCAGAAAAATGGAAAAAAAATTACTGCAAAAGTATAAAAAAGTTCTTGACTTCTGACCTTCGTTGTGATATTATATGTTCTTAATAAATGAAAAATCAAACAAAATATTTTTGGGAGAAAATATGAAAGCAACAGCTGAAAAATCAACAAACTACCCGCAAGACGTTATCGACGTTATGGTTACTGAGTATGAAGCTAATCCTACTCGTGACACAGTCGCAACCCTTGCAACTCAGTTCGAAAAATCTGAGCGCAGCGTTATCGCCAAACTGTCCGCACTAGGCGTATATGTTCCTCAGCCTCGACCAACCAAAAGACCCGCTAAAGTTCGTAAGGTCGACCTGGTTGCTGATATCCAGAGAATTTGGGGCTTTGAAGTTGCCTCTCTGGTTAAAGCCAGCTTCACGGATTTGGAAAAAATTCGAAACGAATTCGAATCAAATTCATAAGGTTCTTTAAGCCTCAATCCAAGTTTCGGGTTGAGGCTTTTAAATCATCTTGACCGTTCTTCGCGAAACAACCCGCAGCGCATGACAAGGCTTCGCACAAATGGTCTGAAAAGAATACAGAACGAGATGCCGGTTCTAGGTCAAGATGGTTTAAATTAGGTTACGGACTCTTCCGAGTTTCCTTTAAAACTAAAGTACTTGCACTACTGATCACCGTCTTTTGGTGGAACACACTTGTGCATAGTATAAGAGATCGAGGTTAGCCATAGACAAGGGCAGTTTCCTCTGATGAAGCGACTCAGCATGACCGACTATCCTGGTTCGATGGTCAGTCCGAGCCACGATACTGGGTCAACTCTCTAAAACTTAAGCTCTAGTAGCTAATATAACTTTTCACCTTAAGGAAAAGACTTAAGGGGGACACTGTCACCTTAGAATCAGTAAGTTTGTTTCGGATTTCTGCTTAAAGAGAAGGCCAGAAAGCCGCTACTTAACCCAGGTTGAGTGGCGGTTTTTTTATGGGTTAACGGAAAATAGTTCTTGACATATATGCTATTTCATGCGATAATATTAAGGATAAAAATTTAAGCGGAGAATTTTGCGTTGAATAAAAGTAGCTGTTTTGCTACTTATAAAGCGTTTCAGGTTGTAGTATAAGCACAACCACCCCTTTAACCGCAAACGAGGAGTATTACCTAAAGTGGAGTATATATATGAGTGATAATATAATCACCTTTCCCGGCCATATCAATGCTGAAAAACTACAGTATCAAATTGAAGATATAAGAGCACAACTCGCTGAAAATTTTGAAGAAGTTACTAAGTACTATATTGCGGCTCGTGATTTAGAGTCTAAAAGCAATGTACTACAAAACAGATACGACAATTTAGTTCTCAAGCTTGCTGCTGATATAGGGCATGAGAATGTACCCCTAGGTATCCTAGAATATTGTACTAATGTGATAGCCACAGTTGAAGGAGATGGGCACGATATAAGCCTTCATATCTCTGAAACAGTTGAAGAGGAAAATGATCCTGCACTTCAAGCGCTACAACAAGATGTACGAATAACATTGGATGCTTTATCAAAATATATCCAAGGAATTACACATGAACTACTCTGAAGAAGTAACTGAGTATATGATCGAAAAGTATATAGAACACCCAACTCGACAGACCGTAGAACAACTAGCTAAAGAGTTAGACAAAACTATTAAGTCCATAATCGGAAAACTTTCGAGAGAAGGAGTATACCGACGAGAGATTTATAAAACCAAAACAGGTGAAACGCCGGTTACTAAGAAAGAAATAGTAATAAATATAGCTGAAAAACTCAATATTGAGGAAGAAGCTTTGGTTGGTCTTGATAAAACTCCAAAAAGTGCTTTAAAAGCCTTGGAGAAAGGACTTAAAACCAGTGAGGAAACTAAAGAAACCCTTGATACTATGAAGAGGATGCTTGAAATTCTTGTTAAAGGCGGTTATGTCTATAAAGAAGGTAATAAGTATGAACTCTACGAAGATGTGAGGGTTAAATGTATTTAGTATCAATCTACAAAGATATTTTCGACCTACGTGCTAGTAATAATGCGAAACAAGTTCTGGAATTTAATAGCCGGGAAACCTTGATTCCTTTCATTAAAACTTTAGAGTATTTAGGTACTTTCTTTAAAATTAAATTTATAGCAGGGTCTCAACGGGGAGAAAGCGAGCTTAAGCCTCCATTTAAAGACAAAACCACGCGCGACCTAGCGCAGTGGGGTGGTGGTCCAAAGACTGCCAAGTCTAAAGCCATACGAGCAAACCGGAAAGCAGCAATGACTAAACCACCCTTCAAGGGGAAAAACAAAACAGGAAAAAACTATGGATAGAGTATTCGATTTATGTTCTTTTTATAAGTGGAAAAACGAGTGGGAACTTACATTATTAGGTTTTGGAGACGGGGCTATACTTACTATAGGGTCTAATATCTTTGAGATATTTTTTTATATAGTATGGGAAAAATAATGGAACTATGGATTTTAAAAGTCTTACTAATACTACTAATACTACTATGGGAGGAATAGCAGGGGGTCTCTACGGGGATATAGTAAGCCCTAAGTAGCACAACCAGCAGCTATGAGGGAGAAACTCTTCTTTAAGTTCATCCGTTTGTCTTAATCAGAATAATTTAACTTATTCGAATAGGTCAAAGGGTTTAAAAAATCAATTTCGGTTGGGCAAAATTAAGACGCAGTTGTAGAAAAATCGTTATAGACCGTGTAGGTAGCATATTTAATTATCAAGTCAATTGGTTGGTCAAATCAGTTACTTATTTTACACTCAGCCTTTTTTGCGGTTTATGCTTACTTAATATCACTTTTAATAATATTATGGGTTTGGAGATGCAATCTCCCTTTATTCCGATTGCACTCCAAGCGCATAAATATTTCAAACTATTATCGTAAGCATTTAGTTGTAACAATATTGAATTGACCTTATTATTTATCAATTTAGTGTTTATTTTATCACACTTTTTAGCATAAGTAAAGTACTTTTTTTCCTTAGGTTATTAACCTGAAGGGTTGAATAAGTTTTGAGGTAGTAAAAAATAATTTAATTGGAGTTTAGAAATGAAAAGATTATGGAAGTTATGGGCTATGAGTCTAGGAGAAAAAGCATCAGAAGACTCAAGAGAAGCTGACCTTGTCGCGTTTATAAGAGGCATAGTAGTATTAGTAAGTTTTACTACGTGTTTTTTTATTATAGCGGGGGTAATAAGACATTGGTAATTTAGTGTTAAACTAAAAATAATTCTTGACAAAAAAGCATAAAGTAAGTATAATACACAGTATGAAAAAATCAAAAAGGAAAACTCGCGCACATTATATTCTCTTTGCTGAGAACAGTCCCTTTCGAGCTAAAAAGGAAGTGGACAGGAAGAAGCAAAAGAAGCGCGGCTATAGAAAGCATAAAAGGAGTTATATTAGCTAAGAGCCTGTAAGCTCAATAGAGAGCTCCCATTATCGGGGCGTGCTGGTTTAAATCCGGTCAGGCTCACCACTTAGTATAGGAACTAAAAAATGAGTAAATATTTAAATATCTATGCGATTGCACAAGCATATGGCGGCCCTGAAGAAGGGGGCTGGTGGTATTCTAGTGGAGATCCCATAGACAGTACAAAAGTTACAAATCTAACGCGAGCAACTAAAGACTGTGACTCGCTTAACAAACGGTTTAGCAAAACCAATCAATATTCCATGGGCTTTGGAGAGCATGATGGAGTAGATTCTGATGGTTTTGGAGATGACAAATATTTAATAAAAGGCGGTCGTTGGGGCGATACAAAGCTTACAGCTATAATCCAAGACCACCCAGCAGAGGCTTTTCCGCAAGAAAGACCGTATTACGAGTAAAAAAATGATAATATACAAGTTTCCACAAGTTCATAGATTTAAAAAAGAGTCTTGGTTCATAGGCTCTAACAGCGACTATAAAATTTTAATAGGCTTCGGAATAGCCTACTTAGGAGTAAAAAAGTGTCAAAAACATACATAAACCCACTCTGGGATAGACAGACTATAGAACGTATGCGAAAGAGAGGCAAGAAAGTTGTCTCACACGGCAGCTATCGAGCTAAACGCAAGCCTAATTCACCACGAGTGCGTAAATAACAAAAATATTGCACAATAACAAAAAAATGTTATTGTGCAAAAAAAATGTTAGTGTGCAGCATAGAGGAGAATAAGTATGGTATTTAAACCACAATTTAAAGAAGCTAGAAGCCCTATGGAGGCTTCAAAGGCGATAAACCTTATCCATGAGAATGGTGAGCAGCTTTTTTGGCCTGTAAGGGATTTAATATTTAGACTCGTTCGCCCTGAGTACCCTAGACTTACTGAGTTTAATAGAGCTGATGTACTCAATATACATGCTAGACTTTTTGAGTATCTTGGGGCTAATGCTGGGCGATATAGACAATGCCAAGTTTGGGTAGGGGGTGAGACTCCACCTAGTCCCTTTAAGATTCCGCAGCTTATGGATAGTCTTGGAGCAGCTACGGTGGATAACTACCTAACCTGGTATCAACAGTTTGAGACTATTCACCCATTCATTGAGGGTAACGGCAGAGTAGGAGGTGTTGTTATAGCGGTGCTTAGCTTCAATGTTAATGGCGTATTTACAGTGCCTGATGGGTGTTAAATGAAGTTGCCTACAGATGCCGCGATGTTTCGTCTAACTTGGATATTACTAGTAGTAATGCTATTTATTTTGACCCTTCCGGCATCTTGTAGTCAGTATAAATTCGAAGGATTACAAGAAAGACCTAGTCCTGTGGACTGTAACTATAAACTTTTAAAAAATAGGGACGAAGACAGGTGTGACTACGCTTAATTTATATTAAGTACAGTTTTTAAGTCTGGGGGGAAGTAGGTATCTGGTCTTAATACTTCCCCTTCATTAATAATCGGCCCTTCTGGGCCTAACGTACTCATATTACTTGCATGAACTTCTTTAAGACACTCATCTAAATCCAATCCAAAAGCGTGCCCTGTTCCATAAACTACATAGAGTAGTTCAGTAAGTGCGTTAGCTACTTCCACTATATCCACATTATCAATTGCATAGGTTAATTCATCAAGTTCTTTTTCTATCAAATCAATTCTAAGACGTTGGATTCTTTCTTCTGGAAAAACAGGTTCAAGTAGTGTTTCTTCTCCCGTTGCTTCCATGAAGTCTTCCACTAACTCAAAATTTGTGCTTTTTATGTGTTCCATGGTTAAGCTCCTGCGCTTTTTGTCTTTTTTGTTCTCTCGATATTGCTGCTTTTTTTGCCTTATGACGCTTAGCGCTTGGCTTTTCAAAATATTCTCTTTCTTTGCATTCAAATATTGTTTCGCTTGCGTTTCTTTTAAAAATGCGTAGTGCGCTTTCTACATTATTATTTCTTACTTTTATCTTCATGTTTAAAGGCCCAACCTCGTGCCCGCAAGTATCCTACTTGCTTTCTTATTGCGTTGGGAGTTCTCCCAGGTAGTAGTGTGTATAACTCTTTCTTAGAGGTAATATAATAATGCTCTGAAAGGAGGTTTCTTTCTTCCTTGCTCCAAGGCATCTTTTTATATTTTCTCATAGATATATTATACTAGAAAAAAACTAAATTGTCAAGAATTATTTTTTACTCCACATTTTAAAAATAGTTCTTGACAAGAAAGGTCATTTGTATTATAATATATCTAACTGAAAAATTTTACTTAAAAGGAGAGCTATTTGGCTACTACAATGTTCGGGTTCCTGGTGTTTATCATATGTCTTGTTGGCTGTGGAGTACAGTCCTATTTTTTAGGAAAAACAGCAGGGATAGAGGATGCTATCGATTATTTTTCAGACAATAATATTATTAATTTAGAGGACGACGTATGACATATTACGCAAATGAAAGCTACGGCCCGGATCCTTGGCACACATACGATTTGTCCACCCGATATGGTAGCTCAGACATATTACTGGTTCTTGTCCACGGAGGTGGATGGACGCAGGGAGATAAACGAGCAGGGAATTTTGACAGCGGAGAGTGTGTAAAATACATATCAGAACGGTATGGAATGAGTGTTGCATCAATAAATTATACTCTTGCCACACCAGAGACACCAACAGCACCAATCACTGTAGACAACCCAGCAAGCGGCAGACCTTTTGCTAATGTGCTTCATGCCAGTCAGTTACTTCGTAGAAAAACGAAAGCAAGAAGAGTAATTCTTCTGGGGTCATCGGCTGGAGCAAACATAGCCGCGTTGACCTACCAATTCTGGCCTATAGAATTTGAGGGTTTTATAGGTTTCTACGGAGTATATGATTTGATGGCCAATGATTTTAGTTCTATTGTGAAAGAAAGAATTGATATTTACACAAGTAATCACTTTGACAAACTGCAAGGTGGCTCCCTCATTTACAGACCATTTCCAGAATCCTTTTTGTTGTTCCACGGGGCAGAAGATGAACACGTGCAATTGTCACAATCATCCAAGATGCACCAGAGACATGGTGGAGAGCTGCATGTAGTAAATGGTCACGGACATAGTTTCAACGTGTTTGGAGACAAAGACAATCCGGCTCCTTGGATGGAACGTATTGTGAGGTATTGTTATGTGGGATAAAGTAGTAATTCTAGGACTTGTAGCGGGTATGGCTTCAGGAGCATACTTTGGATTTAATAAGTGGTTAACTGATAAAGAAAATGCTGCTAAAGAAAAGGCTGCATCAGAGGTTCTATTACAAACAAGTAAAGCTACAATCACAGAATTGTATGACAGACTAGAGAAGGTTAAACAAGCTAGGGAAGTTTTGGATGGCAAAAACAGGGAACAGCAAGAACAAATAAAACAATATTTATCTATTTTTGATAACCATAACCTTACTCTTCTTTCTAGAGCAAAGCCTGGTATGGTAGAGAAGAGAGTTAATAAAGGAACTAAGGAAGTATTGGAGGAACTGGAAGAAATAACAAAGTGAAAAACTTATTAATTTTTAGTACATTATTGATAGGGGGCTGTGCTACAACAACCAGCCATACCATAAAAACAGTACCTATAGAAATAGAGGTAGAAGCTCCCCCTGAGCCTTCTCCTTTACAATTACTTGTACCACACTGGTATGTAGTAACTGAATCAAATATACAAGAGTTTTTAGAAAAAGTAGAAAAAGTACAAGATGCAAAACCAGTATTCTATGCCGTAATCCCTTTAGATTACGAAAAAATTTCAAGAAATATGCAGGAGTTTAAAAGACTTATTCAAGCTCAACAAACTAATTTAACATATTATAAACAGGTTACGAAACCGCAAGACTGGGCAACCGTTTTGGATGAAAAACGTAAATACAAACTAAAACCTACTGTAAAAGTCGTCGATAAAACCAAGCCCGGTCTTGTTGGTCGTATTAAAAATTTATTTAAAAGAGAAGAAAGTTTGTGATATATAGTACATCTAATATAGGTGGCTTTTTAATAAGTGATAATAGTTTTTACACTGTTAGGCATAATCATGACTTAGAGGATATTACTGTTATAAGCGGCGAGCTTTATATCAATAAAGCTACTCGCGGTCATTTACACCACCACAACGAAGAAGTCTATATATTCACAGAAGGTACAGGAGAGCTTCGTTTAACATACCCCGATGAAGGACAAGGAGAAACTGGGCAAGAGATACAAGTCAGTCCAGGTACAATTGTATTGATAGAAAAATCAGTAGTTCATAGAGTTCATAACACTGGAACCAGCACGTTAAAGTGGGTTAGTGTATTTAATGGAGTAAAGAAATCACCTTTTGTAGCTGATGCATCTACAGTATATAAATGACACGACAGAGGAAAATGAAAGAATGAAGTGGTTAAAATATTTGTTTAAAAATTGGCCAGGGCAGAAAAAGTCTGATGAGCCGGTTCGTAATATAGTTGATTTAATGAAAGATGATATAAACCCTACAGAGGTTACCATAGAAAATGCATATAAAACAAGATGGATTTGGTATCACACAATGTTAGCAGTAGAGATTCTAATGACTAATATTTTATTATTAGCGATCATAATTATTTTAAGTATAAAACTGTAAACAATAATGTTAAAATTACTTAAAAAATTAGGTAACTGGGTTAACCCAAATTACTGGGCAGAGAAAGCAGGGGTCTCTACGGGTGCTTATGACAAAGCAAGCCGCAGTCCCCTAGCAGAATGGTCTCGTAATTTAACAGGCTGGAAATGGTGGGCCTGGCAAATAGTTGGAGGAGTTATAGGTTTAGTAGTCCTAGAATTTTTCCTTAACATGGTAGGCATAAGTATATTGCCTTGGTAACGATATGGATTTAGTACCTCTTGCAGGATCTTTTTTTATTATTTTAAGAGAGGGTTTTGAAGCGTTGCTAATTGTTTCATTAGTTTTTGCTTATTTAGAGAAGCTTAATGAATATAGCAAAGCAAAATATGTATGGCTGGGAATCATTACTGGTGTAGTAGCTAGTATAGCAATTGCCCTCGGCTTTAATTATATAGCAACTCTAACTCACGAACATGAAGAATGGTTCGAGGGTATAACAATGTTTATTGCTGCGGGTATGTTGACTTATGTAGCTATATGGTGTCACGGTGCCCAAAAGCACTTTGAAGACTCGATAATAACAAAAGGCACAGTACTAGCTCTATCAGCTTCAGTGTGTTTTGCAATTTTAAGAGAGGGCTTTGAAATTGTATTATTCTATGCAGCCTTATTCTCTTCACCTATTGCAGAGACTTCTTCTATTGTAGCAGGGGGGCTTATTGGTGTTGTAACATTAGTAGTAATTTATTTTTTAATGCAGAGAGTAACAAATCTAATTCCAACTAAAACATTTTTTAATATAAGTAAATACATATTAATAGTATTAGCTTTATACTTTATGTATAGTGGCTGGTTAGAACTTGAAGAAGTAATGTTCGGGGCGGTTAATCCTTCAAATTTACCTGTCTGGTACTGCGAAGTTAGGCCGATGGTGTGTTATCATTAAATATGGCACAATTACAATTACAACAAATTCAAGAAAATGAAGAGCTAAGAAAAAAGCAATCCCAAGATAAAAGGAATGGTTAGTTTAACAGAGTCTGCCTCTAAGCATATTATAGAGTATCTTAAAACCAGGGGGAGAGGGGTTGGTATTCGTTTAGCAGTAAGAACTACTGGTTGTTCTGGTCTCATGTATGTACTTGAGCCTGTTGATAAACCAGAATCAGAAGATATAGAGTTTATTTGTTATAACGTACATATTTACATAGATCCAAAAAGTTTAGTGTATGTTGACGGTACTGAAATGGATTATGTAAAGAAAGGTATAAATAAGGGCTTTGAATTCAGAAATCCTAATGTTCAAAGTGAATGTGGTTGCGGAGAAAGTTTTTCCGTAAAAACTTAATGTAGGAAGGAAAATGGAAAGTACAGTTAAAGAAGCAGTATTTAGACAGTTAATGATAGATGAAGGAGTCAGATATAAAATTTATGAAGACCATTTAGGTTATCTCACTCTTGGAATTGGACATTTAATCGCTCCACGAGATCTAGAATATGGAAAGCCTATAGATACTCCTATTTCAGAAGATAGAGTTCAAGAATGTTTTAATAAAGATTTAGATATAGCTATACATGATTGTGAGGCTTTGTACCAAAACGACTTTAATGATTGGCCAGGAGAAGTACAGGAAGTACTTATAAATATGGTATTCAATATGGGACTACCAAAGCTTCATAAGTTTAAAAGAATGCGCGCAGCTCTGAAACAGAAAAATTGGAGGGAAGCAGCCGCAGAAGGTAGAGACTCTCTTTGGTATCAACAAGTTACTAATAGAGCCGAACGCTTGATGGTTAAATTAGAAAACGTATAAGGAGAGAGACCATTGCGACGGCCTGACGAAAGAATAACAAAGTATGAAGACGAGTCTTACAGACAGAAACGGTATACATTCCGTAATGGTTATGGTGCCAGTGTAGTTACGGATGGTGGTAAGAGAGACTTATGGGAACTAGCAGTATTAAAAGACGGTGGACTATGTTATGATACTGACATTACTAATGATGTAATAGGACGTCTTAATGATCCTGAAGTAGATCAACTTTTAGAAAGAATAGCAAATTTAGAAGAAACGACAGTATAAAACCTAGGAGGGTCTCTCAATGAAAGTATTTTTAGTTGCCTGTACTAAACCATCAGCTATTACGGGCTGCAACGGGGTCGAAGAATTCATAGCATACTGTGCTAGAGTAAGCAACCCTGAAAATCAAAATAATAAAAGTAGCACTGAAAAATTGCTTAAGTATTTAATTAAGCATAAACATTGGAGTCCTTTTGAAATGGCCTCTCTCACCATAGGAATCCAAACTACTAGGGACATTTCTCGCCAAATATTACGCCACCGTAGTTTTTCTTTTCAAGAATTTAGTCAACGCTATGCTGAAACTTTAAATTTTGAAATACGGGAACCCCGGTTTCAGGATGAAAAGAATAGACAAAATAGTATTAAACTAAACAAAAACGACCCAAAAGCTGTTGAAAAGGCAGAAACCTTTCAATTAGCCCAGGTTAAGGTGCTAAATGAAGCAAGAAATGCATATTTAGAAGCTTTAGGAAAAGGAATTGCAAAAGAACAAGCTAGAGCCCTTCTACCAGAGGGGTTAACAGGCACAACTTTGTATATGTCTGGAACTTTAAGGAGTTGGATTCATTTCTGTCAGCTCCGTATGGCACATGGAACACAAAAAGAGCACCAGGATATTGCAAAAAAGTGTTGGGAAATAATTGAAACACATTTTCCAACCGTTGTAAAGGCTTGTGATGCGTAAATAATTTTTCTTAAAGCAAGTAATGAAGGAGTAGATTACTTGATGAAAAAATTGCGAATCCCATTTAAAGGTGAAGACGAGTTTAATTGTTTTTCTACGAAAGCAAGAAGGATGTTTTGTTATCTCTCAAAGCCGGGAGTAGCTAAAAAAATTAAACGTCAATACAATAAAAGATTCAGAAAAAGAGGAAAAGAATTAATTGCTCAAGGTAAAGAAGAAGAAACATGAGAAACTGACACAGGAAAACATTAAGCATGTAATCAGTCTTTTAGAACAAGAAAAGCCTATTACAAAGAAAGAAGCCTGTGAGATACTTAATATCTCTTATAATACTGTTCGGCTTAATAAAATAGTTGAAGAGTTTAAAGAGCATGAAAAGTACAAAATAGAAAGAAAAGCTAAGAATAAAGGCAAGAAGGCCCAGCCTTATGAAATACAATCTGCAATTACAGAATATTTACAAGGAGAAACCATTGCTGAAATTGCAAAAGGATTGTATAGGTCTTCTGGCTTTATAAAAGCCATTTTAGAAAGAATAGGAGTACCACAACGACCTGCTAGGTTAGAAGAACGGGCCGGGCCTTATATGATTCCTGAGAATTGTGTGGCAGAGAGTTTCAATTCGGGAGAGAAGGTATGGTCTGCAGGATATCACGCACCTGCAATAGTTGAGACAGAAATAGAAGTTAAAGAACAGTACGAAAGCAAAGGTTACCGAGTATACATCCTAGAAAAAACAGAAAATGATACAGTCGGTGGCTTTTATGCTTTTGTACTAGCCTGTGAGCTAGGGAAACTAACTCACTTAGAAGAATACGGAGT
>Ga0098058_1000546_pt1 | contig 12490 bp, 3 predicted proteins | sample 19_taG_FD_75061 | JGI IMG/M metagenome (GOLD analysis project Ga0098058, IMG submission 75061) | Marine viral communities from the Subarctic Pacific Ocean - 19_ETSP_OMZ_AT15317 metaG | ecosystem: Environmental > Aquatic > Marine > Oceanic | place: Pacific Ocean | collected 2015-01-19 | reverse complement strand
GCCTGCCCATTACGAACTAGAAGACTTGCTACACAATAGTCCCTTGTTTGAGGACATCGATGTTTACCTCAATGACAACCCTGTGAACATCGGTGCATCGTTTCCTAAAGATGATTATACAAATTACGCCAACGTGAAATTTAACTGGGGGAATATTCGTGTAATTGTTAGCAAAGAGAGAACCGATGATTCGAGATATAGCCCAAATGTTGTCACATTATCTGAGGGCATATTTCAGTTTTCTGACAGGCTTACTTATGGGCCAATCACTGACCAACAGAAGATACCTTACCAATTCTTTTTTAACATTGAGCCAACAGTAGAACCACACGAGGTTGGTTACCCAATTGCGATCAATCGAAAAGGGTATAGTCATGGCGCATATAAAGATATTGAGCGATTGATAAAATACATATCGTCCCGTTATTCGTTGACCGACATTGCTGATTCATCAGCCTCATTCGGCACCGTTGAAATATTAGACGATGCGGGTGTTCACGAATCGATAGACCTCACACCGAAAGCAAGGTCTGATAGCCAACAGTTTCTTGTTAATCAGGGTGGGGAAATTGTCATAGAAGATGGTCGAATGTTGGTTGACGGTGAAGAGGTTCCTGAACTTACCGATGAACAAATGAAAGAATTCGTGCCTGACATACGCGAGTTTAAAATCGATCAAAGCGATGTGGACCCAACCAAAGTATTTGTGCATTCAAATGCGACTCTCGATGGTACACCCATCCTAGAAAGTTTGAGAAATGAGTTCGGTGAAGAGGTTGTAAATAAATACTTCAAGACGTTTGGTGATGTATTTATGGAACTGAGGGACTTTGTGCACATGGTTGGTGGACTGGATTATGCGGGTATTGAAGATGTGCCTGTTGGTATTAGTTTTGATGAGGAATACTACGGTGTTCATTTTCAAGCACCATTCAGAGGAATGGCAATTAATCCAGGCATGAGCATCTTGGATGAAAATGATGCCACCTTCAGAGCAACGTCAATTGTTACTACTATGATTCATGAGATTGCTCACTATAAACACATGGATCATAGTCCGGCTACATTCATTAATGAGAATCAAAGACTAATGGCCCTGATCTTGGGGCACGATGATTTTAATGAAATAAACTTCTCAGAAATGAGAGACAAACTTATCGATTCGATAAATGAAAATGAGGAAATATATGAGCGGATCAGACAGGGTTACAAAAATGGCAGCGTGGCAAATAGTGGAACTAAACTCGAAGAATCTCGATGGCAACCTATCGGCACTGCACGGGATGATGGCGGCACACAAACAGATGTTGGGCCAGGACAATCTGCTACCACCGGAGTACAGCAAACAACTGGACCTGATACTGGCAGAGATACCGAAGGTGGACTCGACGGAACAACTGATAGCCAACCTGAAGGGCCATTCGACGACATCACCGGAGACATCAAATCAACTAAGCCTGTCACTCTAGCCCAACAAGCCAAGCGTAATGAGTTTGGCATGTACAGCAAAGTCGAACAGGCTGTGCTGGATATGAAGTTGCAAGAGTGGAAGGCTGATAAACCAGCCAAAGGCAAAGTGATATGGCAGAAACTTAAACCAGGTAAGGCAGCGGGTGTTACGGCTGAAGAGGTAAAATTCCTGGGGCTGGAAGAGTTACTGATGGCCGATCCAAATCAGAAATTCAGTCGCCAAGAGGTGGTCGATTTTGTTCAGGCTAATGGGGTGGTCATTGAAGAGACTATGGCGGGTGAACAGTCTGGTGATGAGGACTACCAGTATGATGAAATCGATTGGGATGAGGGCTATGCTGACACTGATTCGGAGAATTGGTATCACCAGGTTGAGAACGACCTGTATGAGTATGACCGTGACCCTGAAGAAGTATCGCACTGGTTTAGTTTTGAAGACTGGGTGAAAGAGAATCTGGACGACGATATATTTCAGGATCGGTTAGAAGAAACAGTTACGGATACTAAGCGTGAGGAAAAAGGTGAGCAGGAATTTCGCATTGATATAGTTGAGATTGAGGGTGGATTCACACTCGTCCCAACGTGGGTGTTAGATAATCAACCAATGCAGAACCAAGCAAATCCCGTCATTGCGACTCGTGAGGAAGCAGAAACTCGCGCCAGAAATGTAGTAAACGCGCAACGCAGTGCATTGGGTGTGCCAATGTATAATCGAATTGATGTCACCGAAACCACTACCAAGAATGAAGATGTTGACATGGTACTCAAAGACCTGATTGATCAGGAAGAGTGGACCGGCGTGATTCAGCATATTGGCCTGGAAGTTATTGCGCCGGAAGCCCGTGATGATTTTGAAAAGATATCCGAACAACAGGCCGAAGAACAGTACATGGAAAACCCGTATAAAACGTACAGTGCTAACAATACGGATAATGATAATGTTGAGATATTTGGCAATGAGGACATTGGTTTCACCATACAAATTAATGGCAACCACATTGATTCTGAAATTTGGTCGTTAAGTGAGGCACAGGTTCAAGCTGAAGAAGCTGCACGAGAACGTGGGATTGAGATTGGTGAAGGTGGTGATGCCCGACCGTCTGAAGATCGACCCAGGTGGTCTGAATATATTGCTGATGGTGATTCAGATAACTACCGCGAACAGAAGATTAAACTGCCCGACATTGCAGAGGACTTCTACCACAGGGGCCACTTTGAGGATCGGAACATTGTCGCGTTCAATCGACTGACTGATCGGGGTGGTACCCAGGCCAACGGCGATCCAGGGATGGAACTACGCATTGAAGAATCACAATCTGACTGGGACTCTCAGGCGCGTAAGCGGGGTGGTTATCGGTCGGGTGCTGATACAACCGCACTGCAAGACGAAATGGATTTGATTAAGGGTCAGGTGAATGAACTACTTGATAGTATTTATGACGAACCATCAGACCCTTGGGCACGTAATGGTGAAATGGAAATTGATGAAGCACGGCGTACACTATTGGATGGGGGCAGGGTTTGGGCGCTTACCGGTCCAGAGGGCAATGACGCATTTACTGTTCAACCAGAGCAATTAGACGAGGTGTCTGATCTTGGTGGAAAATTTTATACCGTCAACCCAAGAGTAGTAAACCCTGCTGCCAACCATGAAGAATTCATTCTCAACGCATGGAGTGTTATTCGTGGTCAGGACAACCGTGACACTGACCTCGACAGTCTTAATTCTCCAACCATGATAGGTCTTGCTTTAGAAGACAACCAAACACTGTTCACTGAGTTGCGGGAACTTGTTAGAGAGTTTGACCAGTTGAATAAGCTGAAAGATGCCGAACTTGATGGTCCTGCCAATCAACCCTACAAAGGAAACCTGTGGACTAACCTGGCACTCAAGTTTGCTATTCAGGAAGCCATTGATGGTGGCTATAATCAAATGGCCTGGAATGACAATGCGACCATTCAAGGTACCTGGTCACCTAACTATTCGTATGAAGCACAGTACAATAACAAGATGCCATCAATGGTCAAAAAGCTCACCGGTCAAAAGGCCCGTCATGTGCTGCTGGAAGGTAATGGTGAGCCGATACCGGAGAAACAGTCAGTTGAACAAGTGCGTCAGGAACTTGAAATTAGCCAGGAACAGGCGCGTGACAGGTTACAGGAAGATTATCCCATATGGGTTGAACTCCATGACCCTGATGGGACTATTTTCAAACTTGCTGATAAAGTGAACCCAGGTCGTGACACTATAGCAACTATGACGGAGGATCAAATCCGTCGAGTTGAAGCGGCTAACGGTCGCGACACACCAGCTGTAAAATTGGAAATTCAAATTGAAATGCGTCAGAACAACCTGAACGAGTATATTGATTCAGTTAAAACTGATGAAGGTTATTTTCTTAAATATTATTCTCAAGACTATGTTACCGCTCATGAAAAACTGTCAACGCCAATGGGCAAATGGGTCATCGACATCAACGATGATGTGAAGGAGAAATTCGCACAGCGTAAGAGTTTATTCCAAGAGGAAGTTAAACCTGATCGTGGTGAAATCATACTGATGGATAATGAGCGCATCATTAAGTTGGGTGCTGCATCCGATCTGTCCACATTTCTACATGAGTCAATGCACCTGTTCATTGAGGTTGAGAAGCAATTCGCGGCTGAGTACGGGGTGACCCCTAACAACCAGGCAATGATGGATTTTGTCAATGCTGCGTCATTTGACGACATCAACGCCATCACACCTGAAGGCATTGAGAAACATGAGAAGTTGGCCCGTGCATGGGAAGCCTATCTGCGCGAGGGCAAGGCACCGTCATTGAAACTGCGTGATGCTTTTGCAGCATTCAAGTCCTGGCTACTGAAAATATATCAGTCAGCCACCGATCTTGATGTCGAACTGAATGACAGTATTCGTGAAGTGTTTGACCGGATGCTGGCGACCGAAGCTGAGATCATGGAGCAGACTGCAACACCGGCCTATGAATCCATCTACACCCAGGACGACCACCCAGGCATGACCGATGCCGAATGGGAAACCTACCAGGCCAATGTCAAACGTCGGGACAATCGTGCGACGGAAACGGTAGATGAAAAGCTGATGAAAGAGTTCCTGGCCCGTCGCACCAAGGAATGGAAGGAAGAACGCGAACCACTGGTTGAGGATGAATATGCGCGGCTGTCGAAAGAACCTGTGTACCAACTGATGGGTGACCTGACACTTGCACCATTCGACTACGATCTGGTCATGGCTGCATTACCTGAAGGGTCCAAGTTACCTGGTCGGCTAATTGGCAAGGCGAGGAAGGAGGATGGTGTCGATCCGGCTGAGTACGCTGAAGCCTATGGATATCCCAGTGTGGTTGAAATGATCGACGACCTGACCTCAGTACCCACACTCAAGGCCGCTTCTGAAGCCGCTGGTCAGGCACGGATGATTGACCTACATGGTGACATCCTGAACGACGGAACGCTTGAGGCAGAGATAGAGGAAGCCTTGCACAATGATGCCCAGGCAGAGGTGTTGTTGGCTGAACTGAAGGCGCTCAAACCGAAACGCAAGAACCAGATCAACCGTGACTTTCTGAAAGCTGAAGCTAAACGCATTATAGGCAACATGACCTTCAGCCAGATTCAACCGAACAAGTATTATCGTGCAGAGGTTCGTGCGGCTAAACGAGCAGGCGAGGCACGGGCTGATATGCAGGCTGAGATATATGATGCCAAGGTCAGCCAACTGATGAATCACTACCTGTACCGCGAAGCTGTTGAAACCAGGGCAGCAATGGAACGGCATCGTCGCTATGTCCGTGGGGTGCAAAACCGCAACTATGATGTCAAGGCTGTGAATGATGAATTCATTGCCAACATGAAAGCATTGTCCACAGTTTATGACATGGGTAGCAATCCCGAACGGCAACGCGAACGACTCAATGCAATACTCTCTTGGTTCAACGACCAAGTAGCCAAGGGTGAGGTGGAGTTGCAAATGATGGACCCGAATTTACTACTGGCAATGGAAGCAAGGGTGCGAGGTGAAATGTCGAACTTTGCCCTTCCTGACTTCGACAGCCTGACTGCCCATGATTTGCGTGGTGTATACGAAATGTTACGACATCTACGCTTTGTTGGTGGGCAGATATCAGAAATTCAGTCAAGTGAGATTGCGGCTGAACGGGCTGAACTGACTGCCAGCATTAATGAGCATGGTGGTCGGGCTGTCAAAGACCCTGAGTCAATTGGACGCAAGGCACCGGCCTGGGATCAGGTTGTACATCTAGCGAACAAACTCCCCTCACTACGCAACCTGATCCGTAAGCTGGATGGGTTTGGTAATGACCAGGGTGTGGCTAATAAGTTGATTTATCGACTGGTTGAAGATGCAGCCAATGACAAGCTGGATATCACCAACCGTGTGTATGATGACTTCCAGAATGAACTTGACGCTATTCATCACATTGGCCTGTCACGCAAAGACGTGTCGATCATCACTGATGCCGGTAACAAGGCAACGCTCAACTACGAAGAGATATTCGTGTTGGCGCTTTACTGGGGCACTGAGTCAAGTCGTGATGCCATTCGTGAGGGACATGGGTTTAGTGACAACGATGTGAATGAACTGTTGTCCAATCTGACCACAGAGCAGTTGGAAATGGTCAACGCTGTATGGAAGATCAACGAGTCGATCTGGCCTGAATTATCATCAGCATCGGTTAAGCGATATGGTGTGTCACCAGAGAAGTTGGATGCCACACCCTTTGAAGTCAATGGGGTGGTCATGACCGGTGGGCACCAGCGACTGTTCTACAACTCGCTGGATATTGAATTGGCTAACGAACGAAAGCAGGGTGAACAATATGCCACCATCATGCCAACTAAAGCGGGAAGCCTGTACGAAAGGATTGGTTCTGGTGGTCGTCCTGTGCTGCTGGACCGCAATAATATTGTTAGGGCACTTGAGGACAGTATTCACTTCATTGCGTTCGCTGCTGCCGGACAGCATGTCAGACGACTGATCAATGCCAAGGACATCCAGGCATCGATCCAGAGTAAACACGGTGTGCCGTTTCACCGTGCACTGGTTGAACAACTCGATCAATTGGTTAGACACCAGAAGCCCCGTGAAGCCTACCCAGGTCTTGCGTCAGCTTTTAGACTGCTGCGTCGGGCCGCAACATATCGACACTTGGTGCTAAGTATTCGGAACATCATGCAGCAGTTCAGTGCTATTCCCATCGCCGCTAGTGAGGTGGGCACCGTGGATTTCATCAATGCCGCCATGACCATATATTTCGATGGGGGTGCGGCTAAGGACTCCATACTACAACGATCTGCTTTTATGCGGAACAGAACATCGTTCGTTAACCGTGAGGCCGCTGAGTATTTGAAGCAGTTGTCAGTGGATGGCCCGTTTGCTACCCAATGGCAGAGATTCGCCAGCATTGGATTCACACCGCAAACATTTGTTGACGCACAGATTGCCTTCCCAGTGTGGCTGGCTAAGTATGAACAGGGAATGAATACACACGGTGATGATCGTCGGGCCATATCAGAGGGAGATAGTGCTGTCGCTGAATCAGTGGGATCGGGATCGGACCTACACCTGGGTGGTGCGTTCCACAGTAACACGACCGAATTTGCACGGACCATGACCCTGTTCGGATCGTGGTTTAATGCCTACTACCAGCGCATGTATCGTGAGACTAAAGGGTGGTCAGAAGCATCACCGGCTGGATTTCATGCGGTTGCTACTATGCCGTTGATGGTTGGTGTCCTGGCCTCAGTGTTGGTCATGGATTTCCCCGACGATGACGATGATGAGTCATGGTGGGAATATGTATTGACTCGATACGCAGTGTTCTTATCGGGTACAATGCCTATACTCAGGGATGTGGTCAGCTTTGCTCACTCAGGATTCACGCCGAAAACTGTATTAGCAGGTGCCCAGGAAGGACCAGGTAAAATATGGAGCGAGGTTGAATCATTCTTTGAGGGTCGCCAGTCAGGTTTAAAGATGGCATCAGACGTGGCTAAAACAGTCACAACATTTGTACCTGTACCTGGTAGCGGTGAGGTAACACGAGTGGCAGATTTTATTGATTCGTACAACCAAGGAAACGAAGGGGAATTAACCCCGTTGAAAGTATATCAAGCACTGGTCGAGGGACCAGATAGGAATAAATAATGACAACTTCATATTCAAGTAGATTAGGTACAGCACCAGAAGAAGCGGTGAAAGCACCTTGTGCGGCTGTTGCGCTGACTAATATCACCCTGTCAGGTGAGCAGACCGTTAACGGTGTGGCTGTTGTGGCTGGTGATCGTGTACTGGTCACCGCTCAAACTGATACAACCGAACATGGCATATATGATGTTGCTGCTACCGCATGGACAAGAGCGACCGACTGGAATGACTCAGAGGATGTGGTTACTGGGCAGTTGATTCCAACACCTCAAGCCCTTTACGAAGCGACATACTCAGGGTCTTTTGTACCAGGTACTACGGTGGTTAGTTTCACTGGTCTTGAAGTTGATGGGGGGGTGGCTAAATTACCACTAGCTGGTGGTCAGATGACTGGCAATATCACTATGGTTAGCACCCAGACAGTTGATGGCAGGGATTTATCTGTAGATGGTACCAAACTAGATACTATAGAAACCTCTGCCACAGCAGATCAAACTGCCGCAGAGATCAGAACGCTGGTAGAGGCAGCGACAGATTCTAACGTATTCACTGATGCAGATCATACTGAACTAAATACAGCTAAACTACCACTTGCCGGTGGTCAGATGACTGGCAATATCACTATGGTTAGCACCCAGACAGTTGATGGCAGGGACTTGAGCGTTGACGGTGTGAAGGTTGACGACATCATATCCATACGAGACTATGCTACCGTAACAGGGGATGGAGTTACGGATGATACCAGTGCCCTCAATACAGTTATCTCAACGCTTTCTGCTGCGGTATCACAGTCGGTGCTTATAGAGATTCCACAAGGATACGACATAGCCTGCGCTCAATTGATAATGAAGGCCAATGTGGGATTTATTTGCACCGGAGGCACCTTTACATTTAATGGATCGGCAGGGGAAGCTATATTTGAGTCGTTAGATACTGAAATACCGAGCTATGCCCACCTACTAAATATGTCAGTAGATGCAGGGATCGGGGGAGTAGTTTCATTTCATTGCTACCACTCATCCGTTATGACCTTTCCCAGTGTCACCTCCAACTCTAGCACCTCTACGCTATTCAGTTTTGTTGCAGATAACACAGCAGGCTCAAGTGCTAGTCCTACTGGCTCGTACAATACTGCCAGTAATCACATAGGTAAGATCAATCACAACGGAACCTGTGGCACTGGCTTATATCTGCGTGGACAGGCTCAAACATTTGAGGATGATAGTAGACACTTTGAAACTGGTACTATCGGGAACTGGACTACATCTGCCAACGCTACATTGATTTCCTCTGCCAGTTCGGGCCTGCTAACTGTAGATGTCAATGGTTCCCAGTATATGAACTTGGAGGTACCCCACCTACTTGTGGGTAGGACATACACTGTTCAGTTCGATTACGATACAGATAATATAACTGGGGACATTACACTTCAGGTGGGGGACTCAGTTAATAGTGCTAATCGAGCCTCATTAGCTATTAGTTCAATTGCCCAAGATATTGAACTTGAATTTGTTGCCACCGCTACTACGCACCACATCAGCATCAAGACTGACGCGGGTGCACTAGCTACTGAATCTATAGTAGTAGATGCTTTCTACTGTAGTCAGCCACCGAGGGTAGTCACACTCAATACGTTTGAATCAATTGTCTTTGCTCAATGTGCTATTAGAGGTTTTGATTTTGTAGACTATGTAGACAACAACACCTTCACTGGGGCCAATAGATGCAATATAAACGCGAACAATGCTGTTGGTGTAGAGTTTGGGTCTAATACAGGCGTTAGGGGCGTGTATTCTAATAAGTTCTACACGCTAGCCATTGATGCTTTTGATGCTTTTACTGGGCGAGTCCAAGTTAAGCATACAATAGGAAGATACAATACCGTTGAACTCTTTGCTGATAATGGTGGGCAGACTGGGGGTGATGAAGCCACCTCCTTTGAAATTGTAGATGCTGGTTCCCCCAGTTATCAATTTACACACTCGGGGAAGAATACTCATACAACAAGAGTATACGAGAAGGGGATTACAAAGATTGGCACCTTTAAAGCGGAGGGTAACTCCGGTCAAGTTACTTCAGGGACGAGTGTATTGGATATAACTTACAGTACATCAGTTTATGATTACGGCATAAACGAAGGTACAAATCTAACAATTGCTTCCGGTCGCTTTACTTCCCCAGTACGAGGACTATATCATTTCAACTTTATGGGCCTGGTTCAGCCGAGCGTTGCTGGGGATACTTTTAGCTTAAGACTACAAGCGCGAAGTCCAGCAGATGTAGACAGCATAATCACGCAGAAGGTGATTGTGGCACACTCATCTACTGATAAGCAGAGTATAGATATTTCTGGAACCATGCGAGTAAATACAGATAGTCGTATGTATGTCACTATACAAAGACGTAGTGGGACAGGCACATTGACTTTTACAGGCTCTGATGGAAATATTCACGTATTTGAAGGACATCTTATAAGCGGTTGGATTTAGGAATCATGGCATTGTGGAAGTGGAGCCAACATAAAAGCTAGTGTATTGCTTTGGTGCCACCACTGGCTCCACGTCCTCATAATCATCCAGTCGGTTCAATACTTCAGCAAGTAAATCGATTTCCTCACCCAATTGAGCAATCTGTTGGTCACACTGTGTGATTTGTTGATCAACTAATTGTAGATACAGGTTGCGGGATTTCTTGGTCTTGATCCTATTGCGTCGTTTACCCAACCTGGCCTTGCGGCGTTCGACTTTGCCGCGATTATCATCTGTGTCATTGATCCCATTGTTGATCATTTCTCGCATTTGATCGACCGCATTACCTCGAACGTCGCGTTCTTCAGCTAGCATACCGTTGAACAACTGCATCAATTTGTCATCCACCTGTTGTTCAAAGTTGTTGTTGTCAGTCGCACCAGTCTGATCATACTTGGCCCTCCTGCGTTGATCACCCAATACATCGTATGCGGCCTGGATGGGAAGGAACGTCGCCCCATCACCATTATTCCGATCAGGGTGATGTTCCTGTGCCAGTCGTCTGTACGCCTGTTTAATTTCTGCGGCTGTCGCATCAGGGCCAAGACCCAATTGCTCATACAGATTCATGGTGTCGTTCCAGCAATATGCCAAGGTGATGTACCAACGAAGGCATCTTACCCTCGCGTGTCAGATACGATCCGTTGGGGTCAAAGGTTTCTTTCATATCAGCTATCACTTGGGTCACCGGTATACCATGCTCCAGTTGTCGATTGTAACTGGTCATCAATGCAGTAACCCATTGGAATGAACTCATTGACTTACAGTTAACAAATAACCAGTTGCCAGCAACGGTGAAATACACAGCGTGTTCCATGCTGTCATCAATAGCTTTGATCTTGTAGGTTTTACTGGCGTAAGATTCCCAGTCCATCAGACTACTACCTTTAGTTGATCCACCAGTTTGCCAGTTTCTTGGATATAATATTCATAGTTGATTGTTGATCGATCTATCGGCCCGTCAATCCGGTTGTGGGTCGTCACCACCCACCCGACATCGATGCCGGTTCGACGTTCCTCATATTTAGATTTGTTCTTGGTGTTGATTCGTGCATCCCACGGTAGGCCGGTGGAGTCGAGTTCGGTTCGGAATACATCAGGGTAATTTCTCAACTCATCAATGACCTGATTATAGAATTGATCAGTCAGACTGTTGGCCCGTTTCCATTGGCCGATTTTATATCCTTCAGTTGGTGGTGATATTTTAGCTAAACACCCACCTGTCTTTGTGACCAGGTAGCGGGTGATCCGTTGTAGCTCATCTTCATAATCACCATGCTCACCGGTTGGATCGGAGATAACCAGTTGATCAGATCGTTTGATCTTAGTGCGAAGCATGAAGTCCATAATGTCAGGGTGTGTTTCAATGAAAAATCGAATAGGTGTACCACGCACCAGGTGGGCTTCCGCTGCCATCGGCACGACCATTGCTGACAGGTTCTGATGCCAACCTAGAGGGTTGCGCTCTTGTGGTGGTGCGTGTTCATAGGCACCCTTACGTTTGAGTCCACCATCAGTGTATTCACCGATGTAGTTGTTCACATCCCTGATGAACATGCGACAGTATTCAACCTCTTCCAAATCTAGCTTGGTAAAGTCCTGCCACCAGTCAGTGATCTGCTTCAGTCGGGGTAACTGATCACGGGGTAGTTTGACGGTCAGGCCATCAGTGTTAATCTGAATCAACAACGCACCAGGTATATGCATGACCCACTCAGCCAACATACATAACAGCAATTGACCGTTAATGGTGATCGATAACAGATACCGCATGTCGAAGAATGGACTAAAATGACTCCCTGTGTCACCGTAGGAGCCGTTTCCTGCCAACTTGAGGGCTTTATTAGGACTACTTCCTTTCGGGTGTAGTGCCCTCTCTGCTTTGATCTCAGCGGCAACATTGCACCATGTTTCTCCCAGGTGTTCAGGATAGACTCGATTGACGATAGAAAGTGATGGGTAATAGCCCGATACATCCAGGTCAATGATTGGCGCGTCAGGTTCAGCAACCACAATACTGTCACGGATCGAGCCATGAACCCCACCCTTACCGAACTCGAATTGAAAGTCATCAATGGTTGCGCTGACACCCTTGATGTCGTTCTCATCGTACATCGTTTGGTTCAGAAACCACTGGTGAATCCGTTGTAATTCGGGGTGGTGAAATTGAATGTATGGAAACACAACGTCATGCAGTGGAATTACATGGTGGATTGTCTGCCTGGGTACTCGTTTCTTATCAACATACTCATAGCAACTGCCTGGTCGTTGTTCTTCCAGCTTCATGACGTAAATCTGTTTGCCG
>Ga0098058_1000545_pt1 | contig 12495 bp, 15 predicted proteins | sample 19_taG_FD_75061 | JGI IMG/M metagenome (GOLD analysis project Ga0098058, IMG submission 75061) | Marine viral communities from the Subarctic Pacific Ocean - 19_ETSP_OMZ_AT15317 metaG | ecosystem: Environmental > Aquatic > Marine > Oceanic | place: Pacific Ocean | collected 2015-01-19 | reverse complement strand
CACCGATAGGGGCCAACAGCTTCTAAGTCAATTTCGTCGAACATGTTGAGCCATTCGCGGAGCTGTTCCAAATTATTGAACTGATAGGTTTCTTTTCGTTTTAAACTCATGATTCATTCTCCTTATTTTCAGTGGTTTTCCAAGACCTTGCGGTTTCGGCGGGGTAACCACCCCCGCCATCATCAGTTGAAATTTATGGGTGTTTCGGCTTAACTCACATTCTCATGAATGAAGAGTCTAGGAGATCTGCTTCCTCTTGTGCCGCCAAAAAGCGCATCCAGCCTATATACCGTGCCTCGTAGGCGTTGCTTGCCTTTATGGCTCCATCAAAATACCCGTTAGGCCCGTGGAATTCATAGTGACCCCTGAACGTTGTATAATGATAGATCCAAGCATCTTTGTTAACCCGATAGCCAGCAGCATTAACCTCATCGCCAATGCTGGATAGCAGCATTCGGCAAAACGTTATATTCTCGTTCATTTTTGATCCTCATTTATTAATTGAAATATTATAATATAAAATCTATTGCTAGATTGCAAGTGGTTTTAATGAAATAACTGGAAAAAGGCAAAATTAATCAAAAAAAATAATGAAATCCCGACGCGGGACGATTATTATTAGGTCTCTTGGGGTCAGTGACCCCACAAATCACAGCGGTGCTGATCCAAAAAGGCATCATTTTTTGTGCCTTAACATTTTTCAAGGGGCAAAAAATGGCTACACAGACATTAGCGGAAGCGCAGAAATTAATTACAAATGACATGATTGCGGGCGTTGTTGAGGACGTGCTAACAACAAATCCCGTATTTCAGGTTTTGCCGTGGACTGGATATTCAGGTCAAGCGATTTTGGTCAATCGCGAGAATGCATTGGGAGATGCAGAGCACCTGGCAGTGGGCGGAACGATTACTGCAAAAGCTGCCGCAAGTTTCACGCAGACGACATTCACCGCAGTAACAACAATCGGCGATGCAGAATTAAACGGTTTGGTTGCGGCTCAATCCGCATCCGGCGGCGTTGATCAATTAGCGGTTGAAATAAGTTCAAAGGCGAAAAGCGTCGGGCGACTTTTGCAAACTGGCATTGCAACCGGAACAGGTACGAGTCCACAGTTGCATTCACTACACACGTTATGCGATTCCACACAATACACAACAGCATCGGCTGGGCAGGCTTTGAGTTTTGCGCTGCTTGACGAACTGCTTGATCTTGTGAAAGCCAAAGATGGCGAGGTCGATTTCTTTATGCTTCCAGCCCGGACTCTGCGCTCGTACCGAGTACTGGTTCGTGCACTGGGCGGCGTGAATGAGGTAATCGCTTTCGATATGGGCGGCGGACGAACACGGAATGTGGACGTATACAATGGAATTCCGATGTTCCAGAATGATTATCTTTCTATCACCGAGACAGCAAACGGGGCCGCTCTTACAACTGGCGCGCTCACCTCGGTTTGGGCGGGTTGTTTTGATGACGGTTCAAGCAAAATCGGTTGCGGCATGATTCATCCCGAAGGAACTGCGACTGGTTTCGACGTCACAATGGTCGGAGAAGCCGAAGCGAAGGACGAAACGATTGCGCGAGTAAAATCATATTCTAATTTCGTTTTGTTTAATCGTCGCGGTCTTGCTCGGTTGCCATCAATCAACAACTAAACTCCAGGCATTGGGGGGATACGTCCCCCCTTTTTTGTTCAATTAATTGGTGATTGAAATGGCAGATAAAAAAGAAATTAGCAAGAAAAACAAACTGGTTGAAGTGAAATTTGATCCAAAGAAACTCGGCATTCCTTTTGATTCAAAAACGATTTATGGAATTGCGGTATCTGAGCGCGATAGAAAACTGGTTGGTAGAACGGAGGAATCTATTGCGAAGGCGATGAAAGACGCGGGTATCCTTTGAGTATCTTGACTGAAATCATAATTGCTCAAGGCGTTACTCGATGGCCTTGGTGATCGAGGACGGGACTCAAATAGAGAACGCGAATTCATATGCAACCGATGCAGAATTTTCCGCTTATGCAGCCGCAAGAAATTTCACAATTCCTGCGTTAGAGGCTGATCGTGACGTACTAATGATCAAAGCCATGGATTATTTAGCTGACATGGAAAGTGAGATGAAGGGCGTTCGTGTTTCAAGTTCGCAGGCTGTGTCATATCCTCGCAGCGACGTATTGACATATGGATTTATAGTCAATTCAGATGCAATACCGCAGAGTTTGAAAAACGCGCAAATGGAAGCAGCGATTGCGGCATACACGCAAGAGCTTCTGTCCAATGCTGTTGTGAACAATGTGCAGAGTGAGGCGGTTGATGTTATCAGTACCAGTTATTTCGATGGCGGCAAGGATGGCAGAATTAAACTCGATAGAGTGATCGCGCAGCTCAAGCATTTATTAATTGATAATAATCAATTGTTGAGGGTGTGATGGGATATGCGGCCCAAATATCAACAGCGTTAAAATTGATCACTCAATTCGGGAAATCAGTCACATTGACTCGTGAAGACGATGGAGCGACTTATAATCCTGTCACCGGCACAATGAGCGGGGGTTCAACAACGAGTCTTACTGGCGTTGGTGTTTTTCTCAATTATCAGAACATCGAAATTAATGATGATATCAAAACAACGGATCGGAAAATGATTTACCAGGGTGATGCTTTGTTAATTGGTGATAAATACGGGACTGCGAGGATTTATGCTTTGAGCAATCTTGATCCCGACGAAAGCGGGGCAATAATAACAACAGCGCAGATACGTCAATGATTTTTGATGTCGAGTATTTTCAAGAAAATCACAAAGGACATTTGACCTCAATAATTATTGATGGAAATTCCGTCGTGAATAATTGTGTAGCGATTGATGTTGACGAACAGAGCGTCCAGTTTTATCAGTGCGGCAGTGATGGAATATTAAGCGAGGTAATTGATACCATTTTCCCGCGCAATTGTTCGATTATTTCAGATGGTATTTATATTGGCGGCTGGCATGAGTGAGACTAACTTAAGAGCGGCACTGGATAACCATCTTCACACAATGGCAAGTCTGCCCGATGTTGATTGGTTGGGCCAGGGTTTAGATCAAGCGGGCCAGATTTATTATTCGGTCAATGTTCTCCCCGCAGAAGATATTACTGTCGGCATGGAATCAGGTGGATCAAATGTTCTTGCAGGCATTTATCAAATAACGGTTAACGTCCCAAAGAATTCAGGCAAGGCAGTTTATATGACAGAAATAGAAAAGATCAGAACACGATTTGCTCGCAGCCAAGTGATGACATATGACGGGACAACTGTTGCTCTACATAAAGTTTTCTCATCAGCAGGAATAACGGACGAAAATTATTTAAGATTCCCTATCTCAATTATTTATAGAGCGGCAATATGAGTTTCAGTGCTGATATTCAAAAAGCTATCGAGAAATACAAGATTGGTTTCAATGACGTTGTAAGGCTTTCGTTGCTCGACTTAACCCGTTCAATTGTTATGATGACGCCGGTAGATACCGGCAGAGCACAAAACAACTGGGAGGCAGATATAGACATGATTCCCACAGGGACAAATAACAAAACTCGGCCTGCTAGTGCAGTAATCGAACAGGCAGAGAGCAAAACACGCAGGGCGGGCGGAAATATTTATTATTTGGTCAACAATTTATCGTACATAAGAAAATTAGAAGGAACGGGGGTTGGCGATGGGTACTCAAGGCGCGCCCCGAACGGCATGGTGAGAGTGTCGTTACAAAACTATCCGCAGTATTTAAAAAACGCTGTGGAAAATTTAACTTAGAAGGAAAAATATTATGGCAATTCAAACTAATGCAAGCACAACAATTGGGCTTGTCGCTTCTTCACCGGCAACGCATGATTCGTCGGGATTTGCGGCTCTGACGTTCGTCGATATTGGCGAGGTGGTTTCAATCGGCGAACATGGCGGCACGGCAGCGTTAATCACTCATTCGCCGCTGGCTTCCAGGACCGTACTGAAGCAGAAGGGCTCGATCAATTATGGCAGTATACCGATTGGGTTTGGTCTTGATATTTCAGACGCCGGTCAGGTTTTGCTTGAGGCTGGCGCGACCGGAACTAATGTTGATGTTGATCATTCAATCAAGATCACCTACCAGGACGCGAGCGTCGAATATTTCGAAGCAAAGATCATGAGCTACACGCGGAATCCGAGCACAATTGACGCAATTGTTTCAGGTACCGCAACGTTGGAGCTTGTCACGAGTATTGTGGACGCCTAAACTATAGTCCAGAATACGGGCGGTCACGGTCTTATCAGCGTGACCGCCCTCCATATTTGACTGATAAGAAAACTGATAAGGAAATGAAATGTTTAATTTAGAAATCGGTGATGATGCGAAAGCGGCACAAAAATTTGTACCAGAGCATCCGAATCCAGCGATAGGCACTAGTCATGGCGTGGCTTTGTTTTTGTACGGAAAACATTCGCCTCAGTATCGAGATGCGGTTGCTGCGACAATGCGGCGGCAGAAAAAAGGCGAGCTTTCTCTGGCGGAAACAATCGATGAAAGTGCAAAATTCATAGCATCTTGCTGCGAGGATTACGAGGGCGCGAAGGACGAAAACGGTAAAAAGAAAAAGTTCAACCGGCGAGAGCTGGCTGATACTTTAGCGAGTGAGGACTACAGATGGATGCGAATTGCTTGCGAAAGATTCATGGCGGAGGATGATAATTTTTTTCCGCTGCTAGGGAAGAATTAACGAAATATGTTGCGCGTTTGGCCTGGTTGAATTTTAAAGACGATACTTGGCAAAAAACGAGAGGGGAATTGCTATCCGTTTCAAATCCTCATAAAGAATTGCCGACAGTAAAGATCGCCCCATACTTGTTACAATATTGTTTTGAGGTGGGAATGGTCAAAAGCGGAGCGATGGGTGCGGTTCCTGTTGAATGGATTGATCTTGCGGCATGGGTCAGTCTGTCAAAAGTTTCTTTGCATCCAGAAGAGGCAAATATAATTATTGATTGTTCGAGGGTTTATGTTACATGGCTATCGAAGGCCAAAGATTTGAACTGTGCGGCCCCGTTTCCCGACGTCGTTGATGAGTGATCGGGTATGGATATATTTACGTTAGGTGTCAAAGCCGACACAACCGATATCAAAAAGGGTGAGAAAGATTTAGATAATTTTTCTGACGCAGCCGATAAAACTTCCAAAAGTGTTGGCAAAACTTCAAAAAAAATTGAGGCAATGCGGAACAATGTGAACATGGCTGGAACAGCCATTGCAACATTCGGAGTTACTGCAGCAACCGCACTCGGAGCAGCCACAGTTTCAGCAGGCAAAGCGGCGAAAGAAATTCAAGTCTTTGCTCATGCATCTGGTCTAAGCACCAAAGAATTTCAGGACGCAGCCTTTGCCGCCAGCACTGTCGGCTATGAGCTGAAAGATTTGTCGGATGTGTATAAGGATTTCCAAGATCGTGTTGGTGATTTTCTTACTGCCGGTGCAGGGCCAATGGTTGATTTTTTTGAACAAGTCGCGCCAAAGGTCGGAGTTACTGCCGAGGCATTCAAAAACCTAAGCGGCAAGGATTCGCTTGAACTGTATGTTTCCAGCCTAGAAAAAGCAAAACTTTCTCAATCCGAGATGGTTTTCTACATGGAAGCTATGAGTGGCGAGTCTACAAATCTTTTACCCCTGTTAACAAATAACGCGGAGGGTTTTAATAAATTAACAAAACGTTCAGATGAACTAGGATTATCACTCAAAGATTTTGAAGTTGAAAATCTTCATTCAATGAATGTCGCACTTGAAGAAATGGGGGCCATTAGTGCAGCGACTTCAAATGTTATTGGTGCAGCATTCGCTCCCTTCCTGACTGATCTGGTCGAACAATTTAATGCAACAGCGTTAAGCGGTACCGAAGTTCGCGAGATGTTCTTTGAAGTTGGCGATGTTGTTGTCCAGGTTGCCGGTGTGTTTGCTAATGCAGGGCGAGCAACCGAAATCATGGGATTGGGATTGGCTGCAATTGCCATCACAGGAACCGAGGCTTTCAATACGTTCGATACTCGCATTGCTCAATTCCTCACAGACTATCGAATATTCTCATTCAATATAGATATTGAAACAGCCGATTGGATTAATGGGATGATCAGAACTGCCACTGGCGGTTTTAATGATTTGATCGACATTGCCAATACTTACCTGCCTGAATTCCTGCAAAAATCCCGAATTGAATTTGACGTAATTGATACAACAGCGTGGCAGCTATCACTTGATGTATTAATTGATCATTCAAAACATCTTGAAAGCGAATTAGTTGCAAGCAATGAAGCAATTGCAGACGCTTGGAGCAACGTACATGATCTGATGATGGAGCCCCTGCCTTCTGAAAATATTCAGGGATGGTATGACGAAATCAAACGCGGAATAATCGAGGTTGCAGCAGTTCAGGCCAAAGCAGATAAAGAAATTAAAAAAGCAAAAAAAGATGCCGATGTTGATTCTGAAAAACTAACAGCGAAAGAATTACGACGCCAAAATGATGTTAAGCAAACGCAAATGTCGGCAGTTACCGATGAACTTGCGTTTTTCAAAAATATGATGGGCGAAAAGAGCAAAGGGCGCGAGGCCCTTCACCGAGCCGAGCAAGTGTTCTCCGCCGTTGAACAAGCATTGTCGCTGCAGAGCGCATTGATGAATGCCAAGGAAGCGATCACATCCGCTTTCGCCGCCCCATTCCCTGTGAATTTTGCAGCAGGTGCAGCAATGATTGCTATCATGGCGAGCCTTGGTTTACGCTCTGGCGGTTCGGGTGGTGGTTCAATTCCTTCTGCCGAGGAATTGCAGAGCACACAAGGCACTGGGACATTGCTCGGGAGCGATGAAAAATCACGCAGCATTCAAAACGCACAAGATCGGTTTGAAGATCTATCAATTGATCAGCTCGCTGAATTGCGCGGTATCCGCGATGGCATCATTACACTGTCCAGCAGCATTGAAAAGCTCGCCCGCGACTTTGTTGGTGGCGGCGGTGTTGGCAGTTATTCTGGCGAAACAGGGTTGGTCAGTACAACCCTGGGTGGCCTTTTTGGATCAAAAACAAAGGAAGTTGTTGATTCCGGAATTATATTTGTTGCCCAATCACTGGGAACAATTATCGAATCTGGCATTGTTCAAGCGCAGAGATATTTCTCAATATTGACAAAAAAGAAATCTTTTTTTGGATTGTTTAAATCTGAGAGCGTCGGTATTGCAACAGAGGCATTAGATGATGCAATACGAGAAGAAATGGCTGGCATCTTCGCACATATTGGCGAGATCGTTTTGGAATCAGCGGCGGCACTAGGATTCGAGGAAACGACTGTCACTCTGCCTAGTGTGCTAGACGTAGTGGGAGATGGATGGGATTTTTCGAATATTCGGGGTGGCCAGGGTTGGTATGGTGGCGATATATTTGAAACAGTTTTCAACGATGTTGTCATGTCGCTTGACGATGCGATTGCTTCCTTCCGAGTTGATATTGGGCAAATCAGTTTTGAAAATATGAGCGGTGAAGAAATTCAGCAGGAATTAGAGGCGATCTTTTCTCAGCAGGCAGATTTGATTGCCGAGTATTTAGTTCCGTCAATCGCAGAATATCAAAAAATAGGCGAAGGACTCTTTGACACCCTCACACGAGTTACTTATGAGCAAGTCATTTTTAATGATGCAATCGCAGCGATGGGAATTAGCCTGGCTGATCTCGCTAGTACTATGCAGATTGAAATTGCTCAGAGCGTATTGACCATTGTGGGAGGCGCACAAGAACTCGCAGAATTAACCGAACAATTTTTCAATGATTTCTATACTGAGGCTGAACAATTTGAAATGCTTGCTGGTTCGCTCAACGATGTTCTTAGCGGGCTCGGTTTATCGATGTTTGAAAGCAGAGAATCATTCCGAGAAATGGTTGAGGGTGCAGATTTAACGACAGAGGCCGGTCAAAGACTGTTTGCTCAATTGTTAGAAATTGCGCCGGCAATGAATGATTATTTTGATGTACTGGATGATAGCGCAGCCGAAGAAGCAGCAGCAAGCGAAAGAACTTTGGCAGAGGCACAGGCGGACGCGGCGGTAGCAGCAGCGGCACTTACCACCGCGCAGCAGACTTATACTGATCAATTTTTGACGAATGCAGAACAGTTTGATTTGTTGAGTTCAGATCTTGAGGGATCATTAGCCGACCTTGGTTTGTCTATGTTTGAAAGCCGTGACGCTTTCCGAGATTATATTGGTGACATCACTCAAGCCGATGCCGCACTTCTTGAACTGCTCCCGTTGCTGGATACCTACTTTGATCAACTCGAAAGCGATGCGATTGAGGAAGCAGCAGCAAATGCAAGAGATCTGGCAGATGCTCAAAAAGAACAGGCGATAGCAGCAGCGGCACTTGCTGATGCCCAACAGGTTTACGTCGATCAATTTATGACAGGCGCAGAGCAGTTTGATTTGTTGAGCGCAAACCTGGGGGAATCGTTAGCCGATCTTGGTCTCGCGATGTTTGAAAGTAGAGAGTCATTCCAAGAATATATTGGTGACATCACTCAAGCCGACGCAGCATTGCTTGAATTGCTCCCGTTATTGGACGCTTATTTTGACAAGCTTGAGAGCGACGTTATCAGGGATGCAGCGGCGACAGAGGCCGAGCTTGCAGAAAGTCGGCAGGCAGAAACAGCCGCAGCCGCGACACTTGCCGCCGCCCAACAGGTTTATACTGATCAATTTCTGACAAATGCAGAGCAGTTTGATTTGTTGAGTTCAGATCTTGAAGAATCATTAGCTGATCTTGGTTTATCGATGTTTGAAAGCCGTGACGCTTTCCGCGAATACATTGGTGATCTCACTCAAGCCGATACCGTATTGCTTGATCTACTCCCGTTGATTGATGCTTATTTTGACAAGCTAGAAAATGATGCGGCTATCGAAGCAGCAGAGGCTCTCGAATCATTAGTTACAGCGCAAGAGGCAGCAGCGGCAGCAGCAATCGCACTTGCTGATGCACAGCAGATTTATACTGATCAATTTATGACAGATACAGAACAGTTTGATTTGTTGAGTTCGGAACTTGAGGAATCGTTAGCCGATCTTGGTCTTGCGATGTTCGACAGTCGTGACGCATTTCGCGAATACATTGGTGATCTCACTCAGGCTCCAGCAGCATTGCTTGAACTGCTCCCATTGTTTGATCAATATTTTGACAAACTCGAAAGCGATGAACTTGCTGCCGCAATAATCGCAGCCGAGGAACTTGCAGAGGCCACTAGACTCGCAGATGAAACCGCAAACGCGCTTGCCCAAAGTTTGCTCGATCAGGCAGAAGCATCCAAAGCACTGATTAAAGAGCATCAGCGTCTTGAACAAATTTACATTGATCAATTTATGACGGGCGCAGAGCAATTTGCATTGTTGAGCGCGGATCTTGAAGAATCGTTAGACGGTCTTGGTTTATCGATGTTTGAAAGCCGCGATGCTTTCCGTGAATATATTGGTGATGTCACTCAGGCTCCAGCAGCACTTCTTGAACTGCTCCCATTGTTTGATGCTTATTTTGACAAGCTCGAAAATGATGCAGCTATCGAAGCGGCAGATGCCCTCGAGTCATTGGTTGCAGCGCAAGAAGCGGCAGCAGTCGCAGCAAACGCACTTGCTGATGCCCAACAGACATATATTGACCAATTTATGACGGACGCAGAACAATTTGCATTGTTGAGTGCGGAACTTGAGGGATCATTAGACGATCTTGGTTTATCGATGTTTGATAATCGTGATGCTTTCCGTGAATATATCGGTGACATCACTCAGGCTGATGCAGCATTGTTTGAACTGCTCCCGCTGATTGATCAATATTTTGACAAACTCGAAAATGATGCGATTGAGGAAGCGGCGGCGCGAGAGCAGGCTTTAATAGATGCTCGCGAAGAAGAGGCGGCAGCAGCGAACTTGTTAACCCAGGAACTTGAAGCGGCGAATATGGCAGCAACTCAAGCAGCAGAGGAACTTGCGCGAGCGATTGAATCATTAACCGATTCGCTGATCGTTTCGGCAAATTCTGCTCTTGATGGATTACAGGCCGCAGTTGCAGTTGAGCGTGATATTTTATCAGGCGGTCTTGAGGAATCTCTTGCGAACATTGCAATCGACTATGAGGCGAGAAGAAGGAATGCTTCTGCAATCGCGAACGCACAGATTGAATCGCAAGAAAATCAACTCGCAATAGTCAATGAGCGGGTGTCCGAACTTGCTGGATTATCTGGTTCAATTGCCTCTGCGCTTGGTGGCGTCTTTGCTCAAAATAGAGGCAATGCAAGGGATGAGATTGCAGCGGCAATTGTTGCCGCTCAATTTGGTGAGTCATTAACAGGCCGTAGCCTTGAGAGTGCGATCGGTGTACTGACGAACATAGATGCGGCTGGTTTTAAATCTCAATTAGAACTTAATCTAGAAAGGGCGCAGACAAATCGGCAATTGGAACAGCTTGGTGATTTGACCGCAGGGCAATTATCCGAAGCAGAAAAAAATGCTCAATTGATTTCATCTCAAATTGAAACCATCATAAGGATTGCCGACGAACAACAAGAAACCTATGATGCGTGGCAATCTCGTGACGAAGAAGCAGCGCGTCAGCAATATGATTTAGAAATTGAGGCGTTGGATGCGTTGGTTGCAAACGCTGAAGCGGAATTGAATCATTTGCTCGGAATTAACGAGGGCGTAGCAAGTCTTGCCGAGGCTCAAATCGCCTTCAATGCGTCAATTGAATTACTGGCTAATCAGTTAATAAATCAATCAGCGAGTATCGATGAATTAAATGAAGCGAATATGACAGCCCAGGCTAATGCGAACGCGGCAGCAATACCAGATCAGAGTTCGGGCGAGGACGTGATGAAAGCGGTTGCGGTGAGCAGCCATAAAACAGCCAAGATACTTTCGCGATGGGATGGTGATGGAATGCCGGCGGAAACAACAGCATGATTATTATCAAGCCTATTACGATTAATGATGCCGTATTGACATCAAGCGATGTATCAGAAGTTGATGAAGCGGAATATAATCCAGCGACGAGTTATGCATTGAATGCAACAGTGATGCGAACGACTGATACCGTACACGGCATTTTTATATCGCTTCAGGCGGCAAATGTTGGCAATTCACCAGAAGACGATGATCAAACTTCTCCGGTCTTTTGGAGCAGAATTTCCGCTACAAATCGGTGGGGAATGTTCAGTGATCAAATTAATGATCAGACCGAGCAATCAAACGTGATTACGGTCGCCCTGCTCCCTGCCAGTTTAGTCAACGGCATGACGTTTTTTAATTTAGAAGCACAGACTGTCAATGTGACAATGAACGATCCGACAGAGGGTGAGGTTTATAATGTCGATTTTGATTTGGTGGCTGATTCGGGCGTAAACAATTGGTATCTGTATTATTTCGAACCGATTTTGAGACAAGGCACCGTCGCTGTTTTAGACCTGCCGCCCTACATCGCGGCGACAATAACGGTCACGATCACGAACGTGGGTGAGACTGCAAAATGTGGTTTGCTTTCCTTTGGTGCACAGGCCCAACTCGGCTTGACAAATTATTCAAGCGGCATCGGCATCACAGATTATTCACGGAAAGAGCGGGATCAATTTGGAAATGCTTTAATCGTGCAAAGGAATTTTAGCAAACGGGCGGATTATTCCGTGACGGTAGCAACGAGTTATGTTGGATATGTTCAGGACCAGTTGTCACAATTGCGAACGGTTCCTCTCTCGTGGATCGGGGCGGAGGAATATGAATCGACCGTAATTTATGGATATTTCAAGGATTTTAGCGTAGTCTTGTCGAATCCAAGTACTTCGCTTTTGAGCATTGATGTGGAGGGGTTGACCTAGAATGGCATCATCAATTACAGCGTTACCGACAGCACCGCAGCGCACAGACGCACCGGCAACATTTGTGACGAATGCCGATGCCTGGGTTGCGGCACTCGGGACATTTGTCACTGAAGCAAATATAGTTGCGAGCGAAGCCGAAACAGACGCAGCAACAGCAGCAGCAGCAGAGGCTCTAGTAACACCAGCCGCCACAATTGCAATTGCGTCGTCAAATTTTAAGGGGTCATGGTCAAGTCTGACCGGCGCATTGAATGTCCCCGCGAGCGTCGGGCATAGTGGCTTGAACTGGATTCTTCTATCGAATCTGGCAGACGTCACATTAAAAGAACCTGGCGTTGATGTTGAATGGCAGAAAGCCGGCGGCGGAACGAGCGTCGGAATTTTAATGTTTTATGGAGCGCAACAATAATGGCAGCAATAGTATCTCAGGGCAGTTATTCAGCAAGCTCGATAGCCACAATATTCACAGCGACAGCAGACTGTACAGTTTCAGTTTCAATTACAAATAAGTCTGGGAGTGCGGCGGCTATCAGTGAGATCAGCAGATCATCAGGAACGACTACTGATGTGACTGGCTTCCTTCGTGGCGATTATTCT
>Ga0098058_1000540_pt1 | contig 12556 bp, 9 predicted proteins | sample 19_taG_FD_75061 | JGI IMG/M metagenome (GOLD analysis project Ga0098058, IMG submission 75061) | Marine viral communities from the Subarctic Pacific Ocean - 19_ETSP_OMZ_AT15317 metaG | ecosystem: Environmental > Aquatic > Marine > Oceanic | place: Pacific Ocean | collected 2015-01-19 | reverse complement strand
GATCTCTCGCCGAAGGTCACGGGACCTCGTTGCTCGTGCATTGCGGCTGGGAGAGGCATGTGTCACCGGATTAAATTTGTTCGTGAATCCGTCTGCCTTTCGTGCCTTTGACTGCGCACGATTGATTGCTGCCTTTCGAATCTGATTTCTCACGCCGCTGCTGACCCTGCCCCTTCCGCCTGCCTGGTCTTGGCCGCGATCACTTTTCAGTGCTGCGTTGCGCTCTCGCTTATCCATGGCCACTCGATTGGCAGCATGTTTTGCTGTGCCGGGGCTTTTGCTGCCAGGAGATACTGTGCTTCTGGCACCCATGGCGCTGTCGCGCTTTGCCTGCTTGATTAGTGTCGAGGAGTTCTTTGCTAGTTTGAGCTTCTCATCGATATTCTCGACGGATTCATTCTTACCCGTTCGCTTCTGAATGATGCTTTTAGCGAAGCGGAACGCCTTAGTCTTTTCCATACCCTTATGCCGACCAACATAGCCACGCATCATTTTGTTCTGGATCAGCTTGTCGTCAACATTCTTGTTGCCTTCAGCTTTTCTGTGGGCAATGTGTCGACCATGGGCTCGTTTTTCGGCCTTTGATGCGCCCTCTTTCGGACGATCAGCGTGACGTGCTCCTAGTCCCACACGAGGACCTCTTGCGCCAGCACGGCCAGACATTGTACCAGACCCTTGGCCCCGAACGAGCTTGCGCGCACTGTCTCGGGCCTTCTTCTTTGCACCAGTCAGGCGTTCATTTAGGTCCATGCCGTTGTCCTCAGCGGACTCGTTTCGGCGAGCCCGAAGTCTTGACGTGATTCGATCATAATTTACCTTATTAGTTTAGAAGTTTCCAACTACCTCACTGAAGTCGACCCCGGTGCGTACCGCTACGAAATTAAGCTGGATATAATTAATGCTGCGCGCGGGCTTTATATAGATGTCACCAATGAACTCATTTCGATCGATCACTTCAGGAGTGTTATTCGAATGGTCACACACAACGCGGAAGTCGAAAATGCCGCGCCGACCTTTCACGTCCCGAAGGAAGGGCTCGACCATGTTTCGGAACTGACTTCGAGTGAACTCATCGTTGAATTCAAACAAAGTAAACTTCGCAGCAATCGCAATGGCCTTCTCAAGTAGGATGAATAGTCGTCGCACGTTGATTCGGTCGAATGCACTGGGCTTCGCCTGAAGCGTCTTGTCCCCGAACAGAACTGTACCCTGACCCGGTAGAGTTACCACTGGGTTAATGTTATTCTTGTACAATTCGTCTCGGTGTGCCTTGCGTGGGTTCCATGCAAGTCGGACAACGTTCTTGATTGAGCCACGATTTAGACCAGCTGGGCTCCACCATGCGTCGCGAATAGTATCAGTTCGGACACACAGTCCAGCGATGTCTGCGTTCAGCGGTACCCATCGGAAGATGTCGTTGAACTTATCATACTGATACTTCCAACCACTATCCATCACTGCATACGAGCTGCTCTTGCTGTTAATTCCGTCTGTCGTTAGTCGGAAGCTTTTGACGTTGCTTGTAACCGTGCTCAGATCCGTGACATTCACAACGTCTGTCTTCTGAGGCGAGATGAATGCAACACAGTCTTTTCGCTCTTCGGCCACATTGTCAATGATGTACGTAGCAACTGTACCGTCTGCGGGTCCACCAAGGACCAATGAGATGTCAACCTCATCTGAGTTACGGAACTTATCGTATCCAAGCTGAAATGGGCTCGCCGAAGTGGCGTGTCCATTGTTACCAGCAATGAGGGTCCGCGAGTCGGGCAGCCATGGAATATTCCGTGCCGCGCCACCCTGAATCGTTGTGTAGGTGTTCGGTGTTCCCGCAGTCGTTGCGTCGCCCCACCGTAGTTTGAGTGTTCCTTCCTGGTCTCCTGGCCATGCAGGATGAGCCGCCCACCAGATGTACTTCGATCGTTGGTTGATCACGTCCTTGTAGTAGTTTGACGTACCATCTTCGGTCTTTGCATCAGACGCCTTGGATACAGCAGGGAAAGTCTCAAGGACTGTTCCCTTCGTGCCCGTGATCTTACCCGTTGCATCAGAGACAGCAATATGAATCTCATCAAGGTCTGAATCTCGTGTTTCTCCGTATGCACTGTTGCCCGGAGGGCTGTCGAAGTTGTTGTAGAACTCCCACTCACGAGTCAAGAGCATGTTACTTGCTGCAAGAGGAATATTGCGATTCAGCTTGAGGTCATGATGCCATGTCGTACCCTTGCCGTCGCCTCGATCCTCTTGGATGCCATTCTTTCCGCCCGTTGGGATGTCAATAATGATATAGGTTCCACTAGGAGCACTACCAACAGTGGCTGGAACGCCTGTGACGTACTCACCAGCTTCGACGCCCCCGACGAAGACCACTCGGTCGCCAAGGTTGAAGTTTGTGTTTGCCGTGACATCGACATATTGCTGACCGATAACACCATTTGCCGTCTCGGCTGTCGAGGTATTTGAGTACTGACCCGCATAGGAGTCACACACAGATACGCGAATGCTGTTTCCCAGATCACCTGGGTACTTCGCAATCCACTTTCCGATGCTGGAAAATGCAGAAGAATTTTCGTAAACGACACGGTTTTGGACGAGCGTGCCGCCAACCCCGGCATCGGTTTCAGTTGCGTTATTGGCTCCATCTGAATCTACAACTCGGATTAGATGCAGCTTATCGCCATAGTCCAAGAAGTTGGATGCAGTGAACCAATAATCGGCCGTATTTGTATCGGGCTTACCAAAGGTGTTAAGCAACACGGTCTGATTATCGACTAGCGTAATCTCATCCACAGGTCCCCAATTGAATAGGCCGGCGAAGGCCCCATCAGTGGTCGACATGCCAGGAATAATTGTAGTCAAATCGATCTCGGAAACATTTACTCCCGGGGAAATCTGAAAAGGCATTCTACTCTCCTCATTAAATACGGATTAAGAGCGACGAAATTGCTGACTGTTCGTCGCAATCTGACTTCGTTCTGCTGATATTTATAAAATAGGATATTTTAATGGAACGTGTTGTGGTCGTCGGTGAGCTGCTTGCCTGGACTTTCCCATAGCCAGTTGCCGTTTCCGGTATCGACCGGGACCTCCTCTTCTTCCGGAAGGGTCCCATCAGTAATATAGCCAAATGGGAGCAGATCGTCCTCAGCCTGAGCTAGTTTCTCATCGACGAGCTTGATTCGGGCGTCAACGCTAGTGAGCTCCTTGAAGTGGGGCTGGGTGGTAAGCCAAGCGAACAATACCAGGGTCATGACTAGATCGTCATTGTGCCCGGGCTCGGCCTCATATGAATTACCCTTAGCCACAAACGAGGTCAGCTCCGAGATCGTGTCGAAATCCTCGATGGCAAGCTTGTCGGCTTCGACCAGATTCTTGAGGTTTGCGCAGCCGATGTGCTTTACCTTCTTAGATGTCTTGATTCCCAGTTGAGCCTGACCCTTACCGAAACCCGTCCCCAGGGTCTGGCCGGCTCTACCACGCATAGTGACCATCATCATGTTGTCATATTCTAGATCATAGTGTAGAATGTCAGCTACTTGCTGACCAATATCATTGACCTCAACGAACACGAAGGCGCTATTGTATTTCAGGGCAGCATTCTGGATGATCGTGGGATATGACATCGGAGCAATCGAGGCGCTCTGGTATCTCGCGACCTGTTTGTATGGGAATTCTCCCGAATCGATCACAGAAAAGGCCGAGTAGTCCAGGCCCTCGCCGTGTGACACGTCCACGACAATGGTATAGATGTGATTCTCTATCGGTTGTTCGAAAACGTGCAAGTCTCCGGCAATCTCAATGGGCGTGACATATGGCATTGCCTTGAGCTTTGTCGCATTGATCAGCGTGTTGACAGATCCGATGAACTCACACTCAAACTCTTGGGCGAACTGAGTTTTCGATGTGTTCCGAATCGTCTCTTTTTTCCAGGCATCATCTCGCCCTGGGACATCGCGCCAATGAACCTCAAGGGGCACGTAATCAGAACGGCCCTCGCAGGCATCAGTCCAGAGCTTGAAGAAGTGATTCATACCACAGGGAGTAGAGACAATGATCACCTTGGTTGTCTTACCAGATGAAATGGTAGGATACACAGACGAAAAGAACTCATCTGCGATATTCTTGGGAACAAACGCGAACTCGTCGAGTAGAATCATGTTGAACGTTCCACCCCGGACAGTGCTCGATGAAGTAGATGCTGCGATGATCTTAGATCCGTTCTCTAGATGAACGTCACCTTTATTCCAAATTCGTATTCCCTGCTGAAGGAACATGGGAAGATTCTCATATGCCAGTTGCAATCGGCCTAGAATGTCACGTGCGAGTGATCCTTTATTGGCAAGAATAGCAACGTTCACGTCCTCATTAAAGAGGATGTAATGGAGGAAGTACGCAACAACGGTTGTCGTCTTCCCTGTCTGCCTCGGCAGCTTTGCGATGGTGTATCGACTGTTGTGGATGGTCTTAACAATCTTCCTCTGGAAGTCGTACATATCGAATGGCACAAGGCCGCGGTCAACGTGAACGATCTTCATGTACTCTAGGATGAAGTATTCTGGGTCCTTTGCGCACTTAACATAATCTTGCAGCTCGTGTTGGGTATAGTTGTGCGGAACGCCTGCTGCTTTCAACAGAGGATTCCCCATATATCCCTGTGATTCTTTACGTATGGCCATACTAGCTCTCGTCGTCGTCGGAAATCACTGGGATGTCGGTGATGTCGGTCTTGCCGGCAATCAGTTTCTGAAGATCGTGGGTGCTACCGAAGAATGCAATGTTATTGACTGCCTTGCCACCCCTTGTTGGCGTGTCTGTCTGCGTAAGCTCCTGCATATTCTTCTGGAGCTCAATCAACTGTGTTGTCGATTCAGTGACTGACTTGACTAGCTGACTGACAACTTCGAATGCGCGTGGGTGATCCATCTGCTGCGCGAGCGCGATCATATCCTGAAGCGCTACGGTCCCATCCTTGACCACTGCCTTGAGATTCTTGCGCACGAAATCATAGTCCGTCTCTGTGTCGCGCTCTAGATTCAGATTATTATACGGCGCGACTTCAGCCGCTGGCGCATCTTTTTTCGCAGGCACAGCAGTTGCATGAGCAACTACTTCCACCTCTTTGGTCTCTTCACTCATATTATAGGTCCTCATCTACCCCGGTCTCAAGATTTCGTCTAGTTCCGATGATGGTGCCGGCACCATCATCTGCTAGCGCAGTGTTACTCGGGAAGAATGTTCTCGTTTGAATAAAACCAAAGTCATCTTCACCATCGATCAGGGATTCAGACACGCTCAGTTGGGCATTAGTTGTCGGGTTCCCCTCGCCCGTCAGACCTGGTACTGTATATATACGCGATGCAGTAGGCACTCCAGCCAATTGATCTCCGGCAAGGCCTTGCTGACGCTCTGTTCTGTAGTCGATGCGATAGGTCCATTCGTCTGTTGGGGTGTCCTCGAATGCAACACTCACTGCAATGTTTTGGCTGTTGCCGTCATGTGCGATGATATAGCGCGTGTTGCCCGTAATGCCTGTGGTTCCAGAACCCTCACCCGTGATTGTAATCGACCCACTCAGATACGTATTGCTAGTTCTGCTTGAGGTATTAGCTTGCAGATATACGCCCGCACCAGTAGCCGAATCCTTTGCTACTGTGCCAACATGAAATGCAACGAATGAATCTGGAATGAAGAGGTCGATGTATGCCTTCTTGATGATCGCAGAATTCTGCGTTGGGCCGTATAGATCACCCTTGAGCGTGAAGTCAATCGTCCAAATGATTGTTCGTGGGCTTTCGAAGTCTCCCTCATATGCGTCATCTTTGGTAATACCATCAATTCGAATGGGGATGTCGATGTCGATTAGGTGCTCTGTCGCATCGTTAATGGTGAGTGTAAACTGTGGCGTAAAGAAGGGCAGAATTTGCTCTACGATGTTCGTCGCATCTCTGCTGTTTCTGGTATATAGATGCAGAGCAAACTGAAAGTCATACGGCACGCGCTCATACATTACCCGCAGCTGCGTCTTGTCTCCGGACAGGGCTTTCACATGCTTATTGAGCGTGTTGATCTTCCGCTCTGCTGCATAGTTCATGGTAACCAGTTCATAGCTCATTCTCGGGAGTGAAGTTTGAATCTTCTGATTAATGTTCGGATCAGTCAATCGATTGACCCACTTCTCTTTTGCCCCATAGACTAATGGCACAGAGATCCACTGTACCGTCTCGTCGTCAGTATTCTGTCGCATCAACTTGATGTCATTGAACAGCGTACCAAAACTAATGAGATACTTTCGAATCAGATCATGCGTGAATGACGTACCTAACAAGCTTAGCTCCAGTCGCCGAATGGACTATCTTCTGATGTGTCCAAGTAATCATCTGCCTCATCTTCGATGAGTGTGTTGTCTGCGGTAACACCAGACGGCATTGTGTTCCCTGTGTGTACATGCTCTGAGTAGTTGTTTGCAACGGCTTGATCGATATCAATGATGCCCGTGCTGAACTCTTCGTTTGCATAGCGGAAGGTCTCGCATCGCAGCTCGTATACCTGAAGTTCGCCTAGCTGATAGAAGATCGATTCGTGTTCGGTGAAATTGATTTCTAGCAGCGTGCCACTTGCATGGCCGACTTCGGTGTCGGGAATGCCAAAGTCCAAATAGAGAAGATCACCCTCACGAGGCCTCGATAGGGCCGCCTTGAGATGTGGCGTCGCATTCAATAGCTCATTGACGCTGCGAATAGCAACCACCAACGTGAGCTGCTCGCGAATCTCCAGACCAAATCGAGAAACAACGTCACGCTCGCCGCCCCAGCCTTCGGCCGACGCAACATACATCGTAAGTAGATGTGCCTCGTCGAAGAATTTCCCTGGGTCTTCGCCGTAGATCTGATCGTATTGTCCAGCACTCACCTTGCGAGGAAGCCAATAGATGTCATGGCCATTGAATTCAATCGATTCAATGATCAGGTCTTCTATCAGGGTCTGCTCGGGTGTGTTCCGATAGTTGTCAATGTGAATATTCTGAGGCATTATTACTCCTTACCTCTATTTAGTCTCAACCAATTGCCAGGCGGCAAATCTCTTGCTTTTGGCCTTACAGCGATACCCAACTGCATTTTTACCTATACCAAAAGCTTTACCTGCTTCTACCATAGAAGGATATACAACACCATCAACATTAACTCGTTTCTGCATTTTTGCACGATAAACTGGATCCTTCCAATTAGCCGCTAATCGTTCTGATACTTTTTGTTTCACAGAACTCGGCATTTTATGTCCTTTCTGTGAATTAGACATCCGTTTTCGCTGTTCTGGTGTCCGCTTCTGGCCAGTAGTTTTTGCTACTCGCTTTGCAATAGTTTCGGCTGTAGGCCTGTACCATTTCCGAGACTCAACTCGTTTTCGGATAGTTTCCTGGGACTGCTTTTCGATATAGAAGTCTTTCCCTCCATTTCCGCGATTCAGCCAACCAGGATCCCGCACACAGCCATTTTCTACTATAAATTTTTCTTCATATGCTCTTGCTGATGCTGCGTCTGGGAATGTGCAGTCTATACGAAGATCGAAGTCTGCCTCACCATATTTCTCGATTAGTTCATGCACATATTTTGATGAGGTGAAATAGATAGTCCACAGCTCATCTGGATGGCATCCCTGCTTATAGCGGACGCCATAATAGTGCTGGCCCGTTGTTTTAGATGTTATTTGATATGTGAATGGGATATAAATATTCATGCTGGGACCTCCTTTGTAGGTACTAGTGCAGATGGGAGTAGCCGCTCCGCGATCTGCTTCTATTTATGCCATGTAGAAGTCGACCGGGACCTCAAATCGAGACTGCATCTCTTCGCGAAGAGTCGCGAGTTCTGCCTGTGCTTGCTGTAGAATCTCACCACCATTCATTGTCACGCCACCTGGCAACTGAACTCCCTGAAACTTGGACAGATTCGATCCCCACTGCTCCTTGATGAGCGCAGTTAGATATCGCTTCAAGAAGTAGTCGTTGTATACGTCGGTAAAGCTGTTAGGATCGACAATTTTATACGATACAATGATGACATACTCACCAGCAGTTGCATCGATTGACCAATCCCAGTCGATATGTAATCTGTCGGTGTGTCGATTGAATCGAATGTTTGGAACACCAACAAGCAATTCCTTGAGCATCGAGAGATTGTTCTGATACATCTCATACCCAAGAAGGTTTCCACCAAACGAGAAGGAACCAAATGCAGCATAATCTTGCAGACGCAGTTGATACTCTAGATTGAAGATGCCGCTACCACCAGCGTTCGTTGCTTCTAGAATCTCAACGACACCAATGTATAGATCGGGAGGCGAGGAGAAGCCTTCTCCTCCGATTGTGATGTATTCGTTTGTGATGTCTGCCTCTGTTAGCTGGTAGACTTCATAGACCTTCTCGACACCATCGAAGTGGTAGTCCTGAAAGAACTGCATCGCTTCGTCTAGGCGATCGTCTACCTGATCATCACTGACGTTGATCTGAATAACGGGCTTGCCCAGCTTACGCAGACACCACTCTTTCAGTGTGTCTCTACTTGTTGGTACTTGCTGAGTCATCTTACCAATCCCATAGAGTTATTTGCGGACTGACTCTAACCTGGCCATCCACAACCTGAGTAGTACTTTCGTCTGCGCCTATGATCCCAGGCTCGCCCGAGTTCAGCGCACCAATCACTTCTACATCATAGAGGTATCTGCCCTCTGCAATTGACGCAGTGGTCGCGCTGTTCATTGACAGCATGACAATGCCCGAGCTATTCGCGCTATGAATCGCAACTACAAGGTTTGCTGTTGCATTGGTCGTGTTAGCTGAAGTGGTGGACTTACGAATCTGTCCTGCGCCATTCGCAAACAGTGCCATATTCGCAGTGTATCTACCAGACGTGTTGCTGGTATACATTACTGCGTTGTGAGTCCAGGTTGTGCCCTGCTTGACAAACAAGTTTAGTCTATACGACATTTAATCTTCTTCTTCCAGTTCCGAAACGCGGAATGCTTCCAGCGCGGCCAGGCGAGTTTTCTGCGTCTTCTTCCTCCGCAGCTTCGCCTTAAGGCGCGCCTCAACCTGCGGCGGCAAGTTTCGAAGCATTCGCTTTTTGGTTTGTACCTGAGCCAGTGCAGCAGTGTCGCCCTCTTCTAGTGCGCGCATGGCCTTGGTGTCTTGGTCGCACAATTTGGCATTTCGCTTCTGGCGCACCTTCATTATGATTTCCCTCTGAATAACATCGGTGTCAATGTTGATTTCGCCCGTGCCAGCATCAAATCGCCACGCATTTCGATACTTTCGGTCCGGCCAGAAATTGGCCTTATTCTTTCGAACAGCAATGCCACCCATCTCTGCTGCGATTCTGCTCACAAGTTCATAGTTTGATTCGGGCACTCCGTCTTCATCGCGGGCCCGTGCCGCGTCAAGCACCAACGTAATTTTGGTAGTAGTCCCAGGCGCTCCGGAAACAACATAATACTCATCAAGATCTGCCATTTATCCTCTCCAATTATCCGCGTCGTGCGGGCCGACAACAGTAAGATGAATTTCATCCTCATTAACATAATTCCATAGCGTTATTCCCTGTCGGCTACCGGTCCCAGCATTGAGGGGTGAAGAGGTCCGCGTTTGAATTCCTATAACTGTTGAATTAGCAAATCGCAAATTGTGCAGTGTTTGAGAATCGACCACAATGCTGTAACCTCCATCGTCCATATCCATGGTACTTTTTCTATACGCATGATTTAGCTTATCATTCCAAAATATGTTACTTGTTCCCGTAAGGGCCACTGTATAATTATTTCCCACTGGTTTATGGCTACCGTAAGTAATCATAAATTGCCCAACACCAAGTTCTGTTACAGTATCAACATTATCAGAGGCCCCGACCCTAAAGGGATCCCCGCCACCCAACGATTCGCTCATATGCCCCAAATCAACTGCATTATTGGAGTTATACTCATTATCCTGAGCCGATCCCTGAGAACCAGTATATCCAAGAACCCCACCAACATTGTTTGCATAGTCGGCTGTCTCGCCACGAGGAAGAATTCGTGCCCATGCAAGAATGGTATTGTTTGCGTAAACACCACCCTTCTCAACGTGCAGTCCCTGATAGGTAGTGTTCGCGTGAACTGTCATCACATGGTTGTTTTGACTACCAAAGAGATGCGACTCAGAATATTCTGTTGTTACCGATGATTCGCCCAGGACCCCGCCGCTTGCAGGACGACGTTCCCACCAACAGCGTGTCGCATTTGTAGAAATGAACGTAAGGTCTCCATTGGGTTGGCCGTTAACAGTACCAAAGGAAATATCACTGCCACCCGTATGCGGAATGGGAATTGCATGATCCGTATCAACACCAATGCTGTCGTGCCATGCTGTAGTGTGCCATTCGTTGTCGGTGGCCGCAGAATTGAAAGGAATTTCTCCCCATCGCCGAATTGCTTCAATTTTCTTAACTACGTTGTTTGGGGAGACATACGTATTTCCAACAGTCCCGGCCTGAATCGAAACTACTTTATGTGCACCATTCGCGGCAGCCAACGGAGATCCGGAAGTCACGACAAGGGCAGGATACAGGCCCGGAATTGGTCTGCGATTGCTTTGAAAGACTTCCTGCAATCCATCAGTATCATTAATATCCCAGACAGGAGCCTGGCTTGCAAAATTCTGTCTTGCTACTAAGCTGGACAGGCGCGTATGGTCAGAAACATACAGGCCGCCTGCCATGGGGAATCCACCAGAATTGATCCCAACTGAGCCACTGTCTCGCTGATTCGGAGAATCTATGCCTTCAGTACCACCATAGTAGCGGCCGCCGGCTGATATGGTCGAACCAGTCGCCCCGGTGAGCCTTCCGAACTTGGGATAGTCCGCTACCGATACAGTATTTGCAACTGCGTTGTTCCCGTAAAATTCTATTACACGAACATCTTGATGTGAATATGCATCGTTGCCTATTGCGCCAAGCGGATCAATACGACCCAGGCCGCTCTGGCCGAGCCATAGTCGCCCGTCCGATGCGCCCCAATGCCAGGTCTTTTCAGTTTCGGACACACCGGGATCTGCTGCGGCGAGGTATCGCTCTCGATTTGGCGCAGCGGGTGTAGTTGGAGTAAACCCATTGGGCATTTCAGTAATAATTCTCGATGCAGGAGCAATACCATAGACCCCGATGCCGCCTGTCGCATGAGAAGACCCATTGACCGTTAGCGTGTGTGCAGGATCACTGTTTGCGACACCCACTCGACCCTGAGCTCCACCAGCCCAGTTTGGTGAATCCGTATTGGCTGCTGTCCATACTGTCAATGATGTCAGGTTGTCTAGTGTCGGCGCACCAATAACTACTCGCTGGACATGGTTATCAAAGCGGTCGACCATGAGTGCATAGCCGCCGGACCCACCAGGAGTAGGAGGATTTGTTCCGGTGCGATCATCCACGGCCCGAAGGACCCATGGGTTTTCAGCACAAAGACTGAGGCCCGGATCTGTTCCGATGATCCATGTCTTATAATCCGTCGATGCAGTTTCATTCGTGAAGCCGATCGACGGGCCAATGTCAGCACTATCCTCTACAATATCTAGATTATAGATCGGAGAGTCTGCGGGAACATCACCAACTGACATATAACCAGCAGCCGATAGGACAAACTTCTTAGCGGGCGTTTTGTCCTTGGCCAGCCATACTTCGAAGGTACCATCCTCGTCGGCGGTGCTGGCATCAGTGCTGGCCAGGGTTCGGGTTCTACCAACTAGACGTACTGCGTCCCAAGCGAATCCTGTGTTGTCGCTGAGGTAGGGCACTACATCTGCGTTTTGATGGTTTCGGAATGAAACGTAAGAACCGATTCCGTGTGTCGCATGGCCATACGAGAGCAAGCCCACGTCGCGAGAGATACGAATTGCCTCAACATCAGAATCAATATCGTCGAGATCGAATGAAGCCTGATCACGACTAATAAGAATAGATACTGGGTCTTCTTCATTTTCGCGGGTTGATCCAATAAACTCGATATTATCCGGGATTGCATTCAGGCGAACATAATTGTTTGAGCCCGTATTGAAAACACGAAGTTGTGCGCCCTGACCTGCCGTGGCCTCAACTGCAACATTTGCGGCCTCTTCGTTGCGGCTAACGTGCAATGCATGAGCGGGAGCTCCGGCACCACCAACACCCAATCGGGTATTCGCGCCAGTTGGCTTGCTGATGTAGATAAAATCGTCAACTCCGCTGTCAGTATGTCCAAGCGGGAATAGACGGAGCACAGCATTTTGAACATCAATGTTGTATGTCGTCGGCTGTTCGGCTCCTATATCAATCTGGCCCTTTGCAAGATCCAGTATAATTCCGCCGCCGGCGCCGCCACTTTCGCTGGCGTCACCGCCAGCAAGAATTAGAGTGGCACCATCTTTCGCTGCGAGGCCAGCACCAACAGAAGGTCGATTACCAAGAAAGAAGTAGTCCGTCTGGCTACCGTTGCCGCCTGCTGCTATTCTAAATTGTGAATTTGCTATTGAACTCCAGCCAGCCGCCGTCGGGTC
>Ga0098058_1000536_pt1 | contig 12609 bp, 5 predicted proteins | sample 19_taG_FD_75061 | JGI IMG/M metagenome (GOLD analysis project Ga0098058, IMG submission 75061) | Marine viral communities from the Subarctic Pacific Ocean - 19_ETSP_OMZ_AT15317 metaG | ecosystem: Environmental > Aquatic > Marine > Oceanic | place: Pacific Ocean | collected 2015-01-19 | reverse complement strand
TGTAGACTTTTGAGACGGTGTATCAAAATCTGTTTGTGATTCTCCAGCAACATCAAAACCTACGTTTTCTTTCATTGAATCTAAACTAGTACCTTGTCTAGTAGCTTCTTTAACTAACTCAGGACCAATACGTTTAGCTATATTATCTAAATACGTAGTTGCTTCTGCTTTAGCTGAATTAAAGTTTTTAGTAAAACTAGGGAATTGTTTATTTAACAAGCTAGTTACTTCTTCATTTACTTTTGGATTACTTAAGTTTAATGGAACACCTCTTTGTCCTGCCCATCTTTTTAAAGCGTCTCTTCCTGCTGCTTGATACTGTTGTGTTAAATCTATTACATTATCAGAATTACCTGCTTTATATTCATTTGTTAACTCAGTTAGTTTTTTACTTTGTTTAGTAACTATAGTTTCAGCTTCAACTTTAGCGTTATCTATAAGTTTACCTTTAGCTCCTTCTGTAGCTACTTCTAATTGACTTTTAGTTAAACCCTCACCTTTTTGTACAGATTTATTATAATCTCTTATAAAGTTTAACACGTCTTTACCAGTGTTAAATCTTATGTTTATATTATTTAAACCAAAGAATTTTTTTATAGCATTACCTATTTTAGTAAGCGTACTTTCATTTATAGTAATTTCACCGTTAGTCAAACCTTCGCTAGCCAACGTTATTACTTCTTCCATTACATCAGCTTCGCTTATGTTAGGATCTTTAACGTATTGATCTAGTCTAGCTTCAAATTCTCCACCTAAATTAACACCGTCGCTTCTTAATTCATTTAAAAGTGATTTACCTAAAGCTATAGTAGCCTCTGGATTACCTTTTGTTGTTTTACTTAATACAGCATGTAACACTTCATGTTGACTAGTTGTAACAACGTTATCTGCAGCCGCTTCTTGTTTATTTATAATTATTTGAGTATCAATACCACCTTGATCATTTGGTATTTCAACTATAGTTCCGTAATCAGTAGAATTTTTTATATCTACTTTACCTCCTTGATTTTTAAGAGTTTCTATAGCGCCTGCTGTGTCTTCTGTTGTATCAAAAGATTCTATACCAACATCTAGTTGACTAGCAATAGCTTCAGATCCTTTTTCTATTACTTTAGCTTTATCTTTTTGAACTATATCTTGAAGCCGTTGATTTATTTCATTGATTTCTTGGTTTTGAGTCTGCGTCATTGCAGAGTCAAGATCTTTAATTTCTTTAGTTAGCTCTTGTTTTTTAAGAAGTAAATTAACTACATCAACTTGCGATTCATTAGAAAGATTTAAAGGTTTTATTTGATTTACAAGTCCTGCGACCTTTATATTTCTTTGTTTTATTTCATTGGCTTTTTCTACTGTTATATCACCATTTGAAATTTCTATATCAAGCTCTTTGCTTAAAGCAGAGTCTAAGTTTATACCTCGTCTAGCCGCTTCTATTTGTTGAATATTTACATCACCATCAACTAACTGTACGACATTGTCAACACCTGCTTCATCAACCAAAACTTTTTGCTCTTTTGTTTTTACAGCACTCTGATAAATGTTAGACGTGGTAGTTAATCCAGATACTTGACTACCACTTACAGTTCCAATAATAATTGAATCATATATTTCTAATAAAGCTTTGTCAAAATCTTCTGGTTTTCTTCCAAGAACAGCGTTAGAAAGCTTTTCTAATCCGGTTTGTACACCTTCTGTAATACCTTCACCTCCACTGTCTTTTATAAAAGTTAAAAAATAACTTTTTAAACTATTATCTATAATTTCTTTGCTTTGACCTGATAAACTTCTAAACAGTTTTTTACCCATAGCGCCACTAAATCTTTCAAGTTGACTATTGACTAAACCATTAAAAGTATGGTGTGCTAAATTTTTATAACTTATTTCCCCATCACGTATTCTTTGTTCTAAGGCTTCTTTTTTAGATTCGTAATCAGGATCTGATTTATCAAGTTCACTTAGTTCTATATAAGCTTTTGACGCGTCAGTGTTATCAGCATGTTCTCCACCAGCCGCAACAGAAGCGCCTAAAGCAATTAATCCACCTGATCCAGTACTAGCTAAAGCCATATAAGGTAGACTTTTTATACCTTCTGAACTAGCTCTACCAAAAGTGCTAAAAGCTAACCCCCAATTACCACTAGCTATAGCAGAATCAAAACTTTCAGTTATACTTCTTTCGTAGTCAAACATTTGTGCATTAATATTTTCAGACACAGAATCAAGCTCCGTAGCTAAATCAACAGCTAGATCTGGAATATTAGGCGTATCAACTCCTGTTAATTCTAACAAGTTAACTACGCTTTTTAATTTGCCAAATTGATTACTTATTAAAAGCTCAGCAACTCCACCACCTAATAGTTTAGAAATTTGTTTAGCTTCTTCATCAGCATTTTCAGCGTATTTTTTTTCTATTTCTTTAAGTTGTTCAGGGAATAAAGTTTTAGCTATAAATTTGTCAGCAAAACTAGCAGATCTTATTACGCCTGAAGTAATGTCAGCTGTAGTACCAAAAACACCTAATACTGTGTCTTTTATTTGTCTTGACAATGGAACAGATTGTTGTAAAATATCTAATCTTGCTCTCTCATACTTAGGTTGTATTTTTTTTAATTCTGATATTTTTTTATTTAAAGCTTCTTTTTCTTTTTTAGATAATTCGTCACTAATAGACGCTTCCGTTAAGATGTTTATCTTAGAACTTAAATCTTCAGATAAATTTGCTACATCAAAATTAATACTTGTATCAATTCCTGATTTTTCAATTGATTTTAATTCTTCTTCATTAAAGTTGTAAGCGTTTAATTTCTCTTCTTCTTCATTGTATAATTCAGTTCTATATAAATCATTAGCAGCGTTAGTTATTCTTATATCTGTGTTTATATTTCTTTTAAGATCTCTTAAATAACTTCTATCTTTACTTCTTATAGCGTTTATTAAATCTTCTTTTTCAGGTATATCACCATAACCAGCTTTTTTAGCTACGCCTATTAGTCTATCGGCCTCGTTAGTAACTTCAACTAAGTCTGAATATTTAAATGACGGCATTTCGACCTCATCTATCTCTGAAGAACCTATTGCAGTTTCAACTACTTCATCTTCGTCTTCAAAAGTATATTCTTTATTAAGATCAATTTCATCGAGAACTTGTGTAGCTATAGGTTTTGTTTCATTAGGATCAACAGCTTGATCTTCATTTTCTTCTTCTACTTCTTCTTCTACTTCTAAAGGATCAACACCGGTTTGTGCTGTTAAATTATTAGTGAAAACGTCATCTATAGTGATTTCTTCTTCTTCCATATAATTATATTAAGAATATTGAGCAACTAAAGCTGCTGTTTGTTCGTCTAATTCTGCTGGAAGTTCTGAAACTTCTTCAGGTAATTTTTGCAAATACACAGGCATGCCACTTTGCCACTCTGTTATACCCAACATGTTTTTATAATATTCAGGTATAGGCATTTCATTATCATTTAATGCTTTTATCAAATCTCTACCTTGAGCCGTGTCATCTCTTAACACTTCTTTAATCATTTGAGGTTGTCCTGGTACGTTTTCTTGTACTAACTTAATATCTAGATTAGAATCTAAAACTAAATCCATTAAAAACGCTTTTTGAGCATCAACTAAACTTATTCTTTTCTTATCTAAACCAGAAGTATTAAACATGTATCTATTACCTACAAAACCAACCTTACCCTCTGGAGAAAGCATTTCATACATAGCTTCTAAATCTTCTCCAACAATTTCGTTCATACCTAAAGGTAAATCAATACCTAATCTTTTATTTGTATAACCTGATAAAACAGATATATCACCACTTGCTACAGCGAATAAACCAGCTAAGTGTGAATTAACTTCTGAGTTGTAAGCTGGTGTTTTATTTATAGCTACAGTGTTTACTGGTTTTACAAAAAATCTTTTTAATTTTCTAGCTTTAACATTGTACATAGGTATCTTTATAGAAGTATCTTGACTAAGATCATCAGTATCGTTTGATGGAATAGTACCCCCTAAAAAATACTGAGGTTGTAGCGTAGAATTTCTCATAATACCACCGTTTTCAAAAGTTTCACCTAAATCCATTGAATCTGGTACATCGCTTAAATACAAGTCTATTAAATCTCCATTACCAACTTGACTGCTATCTACTTCTCCATATATACTATAATAAGCTCTACCCATTTCATCATAAACAATATTGTTGTTGTTTAAGAAATCATTTACTATATAATCTTTTTTGTGTAAATATTTTTTAAAAGTTTCACCTTCTATTAAGAATTTAATTCTTTGTGTTAAAACAGCTATTTCACTATTATTAGTTTTTCTAAATGTATAACCTTTTTCAACTTTTACATCTGCAAAGTAGTCAAATAAATTAGCCCAAGCAGCCAGCATAAACATATTTCTATCTTTAGATTTTTCATCAGTACCGTTTATGTTTACATTTCTATAATTAGCTATAAACTCAGGTAGTTTGTCAACGCTTAATTCTTCTACGGCTACAATTAAATAACCTCCAAGCTTTTGTATTTGATCTAACCTACTAAAATATTGATCTATATATTTTTTATCTTCTTTAACTTGCTGTTGACTCATGTTTTTAATATCAGTAGCTAGTCTGGTGGATCTTAAAATAACACCAAACTCTTGATCTTGAGCTTGTTGAATAAAATCTTGCTTTATAATATCAGATAATTTTTTGCCTTCATTTGGATTTAACGCTAAAGGTGCATTTAAATATTTTTGATATTTAATGCTGCATTCAGTAAAAAAATCTAATTCATTAACGCGTCTTATAGAGGAAACGTTAACCAATCGATTCATTTTTTCATTATGTGCTTGTATTAATTTATTCATTTTTAAATTTTTATTCATCAGATCCCATTAAACCTCCGGCAATATCGCCTATTCCTCCAATCATACTAGCGGTTGCCGCTCCTCTAGCTAATTTTGCTTGTGACTGTTGCTTTGCAAAACCTGAATACATACCTTGGTATCTTTCTATATCTGCATTAGACCTAGCTTCATGTGCTTGGTATTGAAATATTTCACCAGCAATTTCAGAATCTTGAACTCTTTGTCCTTGATCTATTAAAGTGTCTTGGTATCTAGTTTGAGCTGCAACTTTTTGTGTTTGCATTGAAGCTTCACCTTGAGCTCTTAGTTTAGAGTTTTCCGCTTCTTGTGTTGATATACTAACTGAAACATCTTTTTTAGATTTTAAAGCAGCCATTGCTAAAGCTGTAGCTCCACCTGCACTAGCTCCTGTTTGTTCTAAAGTATCTAATGTATTTGCTAAAGCTATATCTGATTCTTCAGCTTGCATTTCCGCCGCTGCTGTAGATACAGTTATATTATTAAATGGATTTGATATTTGTGAAGATAAGTCGCTAGCTAATCCTGATAGATCTGTAACACCCGCGTAAGGGTTTGTTATATCTCTTCTATCGTTTATAGCTTGTTCCATTTTATACTTAGCTTCGTTTTTAGCATTACGAGCACTACGCATAGCTTTATGAGCTTGTCCTGCTTGAACTGCTCCACCTACTGCCTTTGCTACTCCACCGACGACTGCTGCTATTGCTGCCATATTATAAATTTTTAATTATTTCATGAGAAGGTTTTGGATCTATTGTCCAACCCAACTCTTCATGTATTTTTAATAAACTCGGGTGTCTGCTCATAGTCATAACGTGAACAACACCTAATTTTTTTAAAACTTGTTCAGCTACGGTTATTAACGTACCTAAAGCTTGTTTTCTATCTTTATCTCTATATTGTGGATTAGAAACTATCCATTCAATAAAAGCCGCTTTTGAATTAGTTAAATAATAATAACATGCAGCTATATTTTTATCATCTTTAGTTACCATTAAACCTGTTTCCGGTAAAAAAGTTTTAGGTGGTGCAACCCATCCAGGCCACCAATCCCACCACTCAACAAGAGTTGCATAATCGCTCTCTGTTAAGTTTCTTACATTAAATTTCATATAATTATCTATTATTGTATTCTGTGCCTACGCTAAATAGCTGAACAGGGTTTCTTCCTGTTGATATTGATTGTGTAAATATTACATTTAAATACTGTCCTTTAATTCCAGTAGTTCCTGATCCTACTACTGTTCCACCAGCATCTATATTACCTATAACTACTTGCTGAGGTCTTGCTGGGGATAAATCTTTTATAGCAGCGTAGTAAACGTTTTGTTTTCTATTAAAACCAGCTCTATATTGAGTGCTTCCGCTTACATAATAACCATCATCGTAGCTCAGTATAGTTTGACCAGAATCTGTATAAGAAGTTTCACCTAATGCCGGTTGTTGAGGATTATCATCAATACCGGTATATTCATTAGTTAACGTTGTGGCACGCCAACCGTTACTTCCTGTATAACTTAAAGTTTTAAAAGTTTTAGTACGTGTAGGATCTGGATTAAAAATAAACTGAACACTAGATTGTACTTTCTTTCCATAAAATAAATTATATTCTGGACCTACATAATGTTGCCAAATCCCATTATTTTTAAAAGTATAGTATTCACCTTGAGAACTAGTCATTAGCTGAGGCGTATATTCCATAAAACTTACCCACCCATTAATCAAATCATCAAATACAACTGTTGTAGCTGCTCCACTTGTTTCATTAATTGTTAGTACATAGTTTTTATTAAAGACATCGTATCCACCGGTTATTTCACCACCTATATTTAGCTTATCTCTAAAATAATCTATCATGCCGTAGTTAGAAATAGGATTTAAACCGTTTGGTCCTAATTGCATAACAACTGAACGGTCTTTGTCTGTAAAATATTTATTATAACCATAAACAGCAAACGAACCTGGGTCTCTTGATATACCAAAATTACCTTCAAAAGCACTAGGAGTTCCGATAACTTTTGTACTATTAGCGGTTACTGGTTGACCTTCTTGAGTGAATATAACATCTTTATCTATAGGAGCTCTATTAACTTTTCTTTCTTGTAGTATAAGTAAATTTGTATTTTCTGCATAAAGTTTTTGAATACTACCTGAAGAAGGATCAACAGATCTAGTTATATCTTCTCCTATTGGAAATTGATTACTATTATTAATACCATTTTTAGCATTATAAATACCAGAATATATTAAAGCATTTTTTCTTCTAATTTGCTTTTCTTCTTCTTCTACAATATACGCTTTATTACCAAAATCTACAGTTGTATTATTAAAACCACCTTCTATTCTTGATTCTTCAACAAACCAGTCTTCATAAACATTTGTGTCTATATAACCTGCTCCAGTAGTTACATCTGGTGTTCCTACTGTGGTACCACCGCTTTCAACGTCTACCGTACCATCTGCTAATCTTTCTTGGTATTGAGTAAAGTTTTTTAATCTTTTCAACCAGAATGTATTAAAATACGATAATTCTAAGGTAACTGCCATATGTTTATTATTACTTGTTTTATTCGATTATTACAGCGCTCCATTACAGTCAACACAAGGTGCCGCTGGAGGACCACTATTAAATGCCGCGTCTACTGGAGGTTGCAAGCTAAGATCAAACGGAAATTGAGTTGCATCGTAAAAATTTACTCTGAATTCAATATCAGTACAACTAGCGGTACATCCTACACCTCTTATCCCATTGTTTCTAACTGCATATTCACCTAGTTGATTGAAATTATATCTTACTATGTGAATAGTATTTGTATTGGTAGTAGCTAAAGGATTTAAGTTACTAAAACTGTTAACTACTCCACCCGCTAAATTCTCAGTTATAGTGGGAGTAGAACCCCCGTTGTTATCATAAGATTCTGTGTAGGTTGCTGGAACCCAAGGGTCACTTGAAGTAGGTCTATAAACTATTAAATAATCTGTTTCAAAATCTTGAGTTATAAATGGTCCGGGTGGAAGAAAAGCAAATTTTTCTAAAATAACTTCTATAGCCATTACCCCTTGAGTTAGAGCACCGCTTTGAAAGTTAGGTGTAGTTATCACCGGGCCTGGTAAAAATGTGCATGTATGTTTTTGAGCTCCAAATTTAGCCTCATTTAGCACATTGTATGTTTGTAGATACGTGCTACCTGAACCGCCACCATTAAATAAATAACCTCTACCTGAAGGAGCCGAAGGATCTACGCTTGTGGCAATGTAACTTGCGAGGCTTGAAGCTGCCGCAGTGGAAAAGCTACTATCTGTAAAAAAAACTTGTAATTCACCACCTGAACAGCCGAAACTTGTATTTGTATTACAGGTAGTGTCTAAGGTACTTGCAAAACTACCAGCCATTTGGTCAGTTGGACCAAAACAAATTGCTTGATTTGTTGGTGGTGTACCATAAACTAATTTAACGCTACAAGTCTCTGTCAAGCTTTCAGCAGAAACAGTACATGTCGGACATCCAGGAGCCGCGTCTGTTAACGTTGCGGTAAAGTCGTAATCACCATTTACAGCTGTACCACTTGTTATTTCTAGTTCACCAGTACATTGATCAATTTTGAAATTAGCTGTGCTACCTACTGGTTCAGCATCAACGGTTAAAGACCAACACAATTCATCTGTGTTTTGAGTTGGATCAGCACTACCATTAACTCCATTGGTGAACTGACCTAATATACCTGTCATAGTTGGGTCATAACCTGTTGCTCCACCTACTGCACCACAAGCTAGTTCTACACCTGCATCAACACCATAAGCTGGTGTAAAACCACCAATGCTTGGTTTAATATTATTTAAATTAATTTCAATTAAGTTTGGTAGGTTATCTACAAAAGTTTCAACACCATTGTTATAAGTTGTTGTAAAGCTTATAAAAAACTTATTGCTACCTAGAAGCGCTCCTGATGGAGCTAGGAAAGCAAATAGTTGATTTGTTTGAATATCAAAGTCTAAAGGAGTACCTCCATTTTGTACAATGTTAAATATACCTGGTAATGAAGCACCGTTACCGTCTGTTATAGCTGTTATTGCAGGAACTCCTTGTAATGTCAATTCGTTACCTGCTGAATCAGTAAAACTAAACGCGGTGATTATTGTAGTACCTGATGGTTCGTCTTCGTCAAAACTAGCACTAACTACTGTCGCGCTAGTAATACCACCATAACCTGCTGTAACTTCTCTATTTAAATCTACAAAATTTCCAGATGTAGATGATTCATAAAATATTTCTAACTGACTTTCTACTGGTAAAGTTTCTGAAACACTTAAAAAAGGTATCATATTAGCAACTTCAGTAAGCGCAGGAGGAACAGCAATACCTGTTACCTTTGCTCCTAACGTATTTAATTGTGGAGAACCTGGTTGTTGCAATTGAGGTTGAGGATCTTCAGCACCAACTTTTAAACCTACAGCTAAAGGGTTTTGCTCTACATTATAGAAGTTTTGTTCTGCACCAGGTGTACCCCATGGTATAAATGGTCCTGGAGGTGCTCCACTAGTACTATTATCAAATGCTCCCTTATTAGCGCTAGGGTCAAAAGGAGAGTTAGCTAATTCTAAACCACCTTGCCCAACAGCACCAACAGTCACGGCTTCATCATTTATTCTACCTGGAAAATACTGTGTATTCCAAGGATATTCTCTGTTTACATAGTAGTAATTAAGACCACCTTTATTTGTGTTGTTTATAGTAGGGTTGTTTACTCTACCAAATAATTTAATAGAAGTAGAAAACTCTGTTTGTAAAGGACCTACTTCATTTAAATCTCTAGGTATTTTATTTATATTATCTCCTAGTAAAACAGCAAAAGCTACTCTACCTAACTCTTTAGCAAGCGTTACAGGATAACCTGAGACATAACCCGGTAAATATACATTATAATAATCTTGTTCTTGTTGTTTAACAACTAATTTATATGATTGCCAACCAGTAGGATTTGCGTCAAAAACATCTATTGTTACTATACATCCATTTACCGTATCCTCTAATTGTTGACCATTATAATAATCGCTACCTCTATCGGTAATTTGTAAACCAGTTACAACACCAGCGGCTTCACTTGTAACCTCTGCTTTTAAACCACTACCAGCTCCAAGACCAACAAGAGGATCGTATGTAAACGATATTATATCTCCTACTGCGTAACCAGCGCCACCAAAGTCTATAGTTAAATTATCTACGCTTGTGTCTTGCTCTGATTTATATAAACCAGGTTCACCTGTTAGTTCATTATTAGTTAATTGATTTACACCACTATTTAATTTTACTCTTAAAGCGTTTCCTAACCAAGAATATACACTCTCTAAAGAACTTGTAACGCCAGTTGCAACGTTAGATTCTGGACCACCAACATCGCTCCATGATTTATAAGGAACGTATATAGTTGAACCAGAAAGAGCCGGATTGCTATCATTACTAGATAAAACTACACTAGAAGCTCTACCATATCTATCAGCTAAAACAAAACCAACTTGATAATTTCTATTCTGCTTAATAGAGTGGTTAGGATATTGAGCATAATTATCGTTGTTAACAGACTTATCTGCCTGCACAACTTCATAATTTAAACCTGTTGGTGGTGTGTGTTTTTGTAAGAAATTACCGTATATAACTCTATTTGCAGAAATTTCTTGGCCTAAAGCCTTTAAAGGAACATTGTCGTAAACTCTATTTTGCTCACTTGTAGGTAAAGTTCTATAAGGTTTTATAGACTTATAGTCAAATTCGTAAAACCATTGCGGGCCAATTCCAGCACTTGTGATTGGTATTTCTTTTACAAACGAAGAAGAAGCGCTATTAATATCTATAACTTCTAGAATTTTAGTAGATAACGCATCTGATTCTTTGTATAGTATTTCAATCTCTTTTACTTTATAACCATCTATCAATGTTGATATTGCTTCTGAAGGAGTTTGACCTCCGTCTGGTAATGGTAAATTTAAACTTACTGTATCTATCTTATTAACGAACCACTCCACAATACTTGAATCATAGTTATTAACCATGTCTTGTAGTTGCTCATTTTTTCCACCTCCATAATAACCGTCATGTCTAGGTATAAAGCATATCTGTGTATAAGGAGCAGCTAGCGAATACTCATCATCTTCAAATTTAAATCTATAACTAAATCTTATAAATTTTTCTTCAATTAAATCAGGATCACCTGTAAATTGATCATCAAAATTTGGATTAACAGCAATACTTATATCATCACCAATAGCTACAACTTCAATGTCTTTATTTAATCTAATAACAATTTGTTTAGATAAAGCATAGGTATAACTTTCAATAGATGTTATAATTACCTCGTCAGCTATAGTTATACCAACAACACCGCTAGGATTTATCAATGTTTCACTAGTTATAAAATCACCAACTCTAGGAGATGGTTGAGAAGATGGATCTAGTGACGTGTTATTAAAAGGATAATTAATTTCAACATCATTACCAGCAAGAATTGCTCCCGCGGCATTTATAACACTACTATTAAAACCTCTTTTAAATAATCTAGAGGCTGAGTTTTTCATAGTGCTACTACTAAACTTTAATTTTAACTTTGTGACTTCGTTCCAAGTACCAGGTTGCATATTAGCCGTACCGTCACCATCTTTAAAATTATTATATATTGTTATTACAGGTGCAACTAACGTATCATCTATATCTATCACGTTCCATAATTCTTCTTCTCCTTGACCAGGAAAACCTGAAACTATATCACCTATTTTTATAGTTGTAGCGTCTGCGCCCGCTTTGCAGGTTAAATCATAACCTTTTAAAGGAATATTTTGAGCTCCTGACTCTACGTTTAATATTGTTTGATGTAAAACTAAAGGAGCTTCATAAGGATAATATTTAGCTACAGAGATTTGATCTTCATTTATATAATGAATTGGTGATATTAAAGAAGTTGGATTTGCAAGAGAAACGTTTATTTTTCTTGGTTGATTGCGATTATCTGTCCAAAAAAGTAAATCCTGTATTAAATTAATACCATATATTCTAAAATCTTTATGAAAATTTAAAAAAGAACCTCTTACTAAAAGAGTTAATATTCCTGTATTAATATTATATTCATGTATTGTATTTGTAAAACCAATATTTATAGTGTCTCCAGGTATACCAACTCCTCCACTATTAGCAAAACTAACAGCTTGACTTATTATAATCTCTCCAGTTGCTGAAAACCCAGTAACTATAGGATCAACTCTTTGACCTCCGGCACCGGAAGGTTGTCCATTCCAATTATCACCCCACAACAACATACCAACTTCTACACCACACGTGATAGCATTTACTTTTTGTCCTGTTGTTGTATACAATTGTATTGTGGTAATATTTGTCTGTGCAGTATTAGCTTGAGCAGTAAAAACTAAATCTCTAGGACACCTACCATTACCATCGTAACCAGCGCTGTACACATATATTATATTGTCAGTTTCATTTGTAAATTGACCAATAATTTTACCAGTGTAATCATCTTGACCAATTCTACCAGTGTATAAATAAGCCAATGCGTTATTACTTAAAATATTCTCAAACTCTCCTACTTCAGATCCTTGTGATCTACTTATTTGTAGATTATTAGCATCTCTATATTCGCCGTTTGGTACTAATCTATTATCTAAGTCTTTATTCATTTTAGACTTTAGAAATGTATTAACTATATTTGGCATGTTTTATCTTTTTAT
>Ga0098058_1000530_pt1 | contig 12674 bp, 11 predicted proteins | sample 19_taG_FD_75061 | JGI IMG/M metagenome (GOLD analysis project Ga0098058, IMG submission 75061) | Marine viral communities from the Subarctic Pacific Ocean - 19_ETSP_OMZ_AT15317 metaG | ecosystem: Environmental > Aquatic > Marine > Oceanic | place: Pacific Ocean | collected 2015-01-19 | reverse complement strand
TGAATGATATAACTGATGATATTAACTATATCAAGGGCAAGCTAAATAGTGGTAGATAGAGGTGAATGGAAACGAAAGAAAAGATTTGCATACTGTATTAGATGTGCTTAACAAACACAGGCAAGAAAGCAGTGAGCTGGCAAGTGTTGTGGATGATATTAGGATATGTCTGATGGGTGACCCAACGAAGCACGAAGATTTAGGATTACAAGGTGCGGTTGAGCGGAATACAAACTTCCGAAAATCGTCTGTTAAGGTAATGTGGGTAATGATTACTGGCTTTATCGGTATGGCTTACGCCACAGTAAGAAATTTATTTAAATAGGAGACTGAAATGAAGTGGTTAAATAGTATCACGGGATTCTTCGTCGGTGAAGATTCAAAGAAACGTCAAATGGGATTAGCGGCTGGGTTGGTTTGTTCGATGGCTTATATGCTGGACTATATTTCATTGGATATGTACGAAGCACTAATGCCGTTTGTTATCATCTGGTGCGGTGCTGCTTTCTCGGCAAAGTTATCAAAGTTACAGAATGCGGTAAAAGCAAGTAAGTAATTTCGAAGAGCGGTTTCAAAATTGTAAATAATGATTAAGTTTAAATATGATGAACTACAGGGGCAGTTTGAAGTTTTAGATGACAGGCTTCAGGTGATTGGATATGCATTGAGCGGATATATTGCACAGGAAATGGATAAAGATTTAATAGTCACAAGCGTTTATCGTGGAGAGAACAAACTATCCACGCATAAGTATTACCGTGCTTTTGACTTTAGGGTTCAGCCGTCAGGTGGTGAATCTATTTATACGCCTGAAGAGATAGAGAAGATTAAGCGCTTCTGCGAGCATTTTATCTACAGTTCTAACCCTAAGAAGTATAAGTTTAAGACGTTAAGGGTACATGGACCGGTTATGCATGGTCATGTACAGTGTAATGCGGAAGGAGTAACTGAGCTTGCCTAAGCAGATGCTAACATTGAATGATTTCTCTGGTGGGATTAATAACTTAAAAGACCCAAGAGATATTGCAAATAACGAAGCTATTGATATACAAAATTTTATGGTTGATAAGCAGGGTGCTATAAGAACACGTGGCGCTGTTGCATCACAAGGTGCAATTGACAATCAAACTGCTACAGCCCAAGGCGGCTATGGTCTTTCTGTTTTTGAATTAGACCGGCAAGCTACGTCCGTATCAGTGACAGGTTCGTCTGATATTACTTTTGGCAAGTTTTTCAACTGGGCATATATAGCCAGCTCTGCTGTAAGTCTTGAGGATTCATTCCCTGTTGGGTCTATTATTCTTGTTGAAAATACTACACTGAACAATAAATATTTTACTGTGATAGCACATGAGACTACCCTTCATTGGCTTTTTGTTGATAGAGCGTTGACAGCTAACGAAGTTAATACATCGGCAAAAATATCATTTCACCCGTATGGCTCTACACTTATTGCACTATCAGATTCAACTAATGGTGAGGTAGATTTTTATTCAAAAGAGGCAGACTCGTGGGCTGCAGGTGCTATGAGCTTGCATACATCTGCTCAAACGGCGGAAGCAAGAACATCATATTATTCGATAGACCAAGCTATTCGGGCATGTGATACTGATACAATTAATAATGCTGGTATTATTAAGTGGTATGGTATGATACAGAGAACTCATTTTAATGGTGTTCAGTCAAATAATGTTGATTGTCAAGATAACTATCTCGGGTTCTTTGAAGAACTTAATTCACTTTCTCCGCCAATAGAAGGTAAGGTTCATGCATCTGATTATCCAACTGCAATTGCAACAACATGGGGTGAGACTGTCAGTGTAGGAGAGGAAGATGATATATTAGTAGCAGACTCAACTATATTTTCAGTTGGTGATTATTTTAAAGCTGACGATGAAGTATATAAGGTAACTAATATTGATAGTGCAACACAGATAGATGTAAGTGCAGCAGAGGCTGATACAACTGACGCAGGCCATGCTAATGGGGCCGATATAACTTCATGCGGGAAGGGATTTAATATTAGCGTTACACTGGCAAGTGATACTGCATCAACATGGTTGCCTGACACATATCAGGTGGCATTTAGCTTTATATATGATGAAAATCAGGAGTCATTACTATATGTTCCTACGGCTGATAATACATTTGTTGTTGCCGACGGTGAAAAGTTGCAGATGGTTGTTAGGGCAACGAGCCCATTTGGACCAAGGGTAAATGGAGGTAGGGTATATTGTAGGCCAAGTGGAAATACTGATTCTCCTTGGAAGTTACTTCTTGATATATCACTTATGCGGGGCGTAAGGGCATCATTGACATCTGATTATGAGGTGACCTCTGGTGGTCTTGGATGGACTGCAGAATCTGGCGCATTGGGGGTAGCAAATATACAGTTTTCTTCAGAGACCGTTGAGGCTCTTTCTCAAAATTTAGATACATATGAATCAATTAATGGCTATAACAGTGATATTTTGTTTAATTCAATTGGTGCTGATGGTGAGGGATGGAGAGCAGCAATTGTTACGAATAGAAGGACTTTCGTTGCCAATGTAAAAGTAAAAAGCGAATCAAGCGCTATACAAACCATTTATTCTGATAGAATTATGTATAGTATGCCAAATAAATTTGATACATTTCCATCCCATAATTATATTGATGCTGTTCTTGGCGATGCAGAAGAATATATTCAGCTTTTAGAATATGCGGATAGGTTATTGGCATTCAAAGAGAAGTCAGTTCAGGTTATTAATATATCTGACGATGCTGATACTAATTGGTTTATAGAGGAGAATATAAAACACAATGGTATTAAGTGGCCTACTGGTGCTACTAGGACTGATTATGGGGTTGTATGGGTAAATGATAATGGTTGTTACATTTATAACGGCAATTCGATTGCTAACTTGATAGACAATAAGATAGTTGATACTGGTGGTAGTTTAACACCGCCTTCATGGTCTGATTTTATTCAAGCATATTCTATGGTTGGCTATGAAAAGCAGCGCAAGCAACTTATTATAATGAAGGATTGTACTGGTTCTATTGCTACAAGTGGCGATGCATATATTTATGACTTCAAAACTAAGTCATGGGTATTTGCACCAGATTCATTTACAGACCAAAAGGAATATACAAATTTTATTTATGATTGGGATGGTTACTTAGTGACAGCATATGACAGCTCTGGTACTATGATATTTCAAAAGTGGGATAATGACTCTACTGCCACTACAGGTATGGTTTTAACAACCAAAGATATGGATTTTGGTGACCCAGCAAGGGTAAAGAAAATATATAAAGTATATGCTACTTATAAATCAAGCGCAACACAAGCGAATCCTATGGAGTACTCAGTAGATGGCAAGGCAAGTTGGACAGATATTACAACTGGTGCTGGTACAATTACAACTGGTGCTGGCGCAAGTGATACTCTGCCAATTGCTAGTGCTTGGGATGTTGCTACATTTTCACTTGCGAACCCAATTAGCTGTCAAAGTATTCAGTTTAAATTAAATCCTCCGTCTTCAGGTACCTTTGATATTAATGATATTTCAATTGAATATCGCCCACTAAGGAAAAAGGTAAGTTAATGCCTACTGATAGAGTAGTAAGAAGATTACAAAGCTCCAAGGGAGGTAGGATTGCTAGCGGAGACTCTAAAAGAGTTTCCAGTCATGCTCCAGCGCCAAGCAATATGAGTGAGGGTGAGCAGGTTTTTGCAAGAGAAGGCAATAAGCCGCTGGCACTATATAAAAAACATGCTGGCGAATTGTGGAAAACATATTTTACCAAGGATGGCGATGATATTATAGATAGGGATGCAGATATAAGTAGGAATTTAATTGTTGGTCGTATGTTTACAGCACCAAGACAGCCAGCATTCCTTGCTTACAATAGTGCCAGTGATACAAATATTGCTCTTAACTCTTGGGTGGGAATTGATTTTGATACTGAGGCATTTGATAATAATAATAATTTTGCGTCTGATACGTTTACAGCGCCAAAGAGTGGGCTGTATTTACTTTCGACTAATGTTACAATTCAAGAATTAGATGCAGCCGCAACATTATATAGGGCAAGAATTAATACATTAAATAGGATGTATGTGAGTTATATAGACCCAAATTATTCTGCCGATTTGAATTACTATACATTTAGTATAACCGCTGTGGCAGATATGAAGAAGGATGGGACTGCCAGCGTTGAAGTATATCAAACTGGTGGGACGCAACAAACAGATGTGACCGGTGGTGCATGGTTGAATACATATTTTTGTGGATGGTTTTTAGGATAAAGGAGCGATATTATGCCACCTGAATTAATGAGATTTTTAGAGTCAATGAGAACTAGAGGGCGTGCTGGCGAGTCTAGGCAGAGGAGCGGTATGTATAAAGAACTGAAAGCTCTTGAAGAATATGAGGCAGACATAAACAGACAAGCGACTACGAAATCCAAGCAGCAGTCAAGGCGAAAGTCAAAGGGCTCATGGGGAGGGATTCTTGGGGGATTGGCTGGGCTGGCAATACTTAGTGCAGCGACTGGTGGATTAGCTACCGCCCCAGCACTTGCATTGATGGGCGCAGCAGGAGCAGGAGCAGGAGTAGGTACGGTTATTGGCGGCGCTCGCGGAGGAAAGCTTCGTGGTGGAGTAGGTGATATAAAAGGCCTTACGGTACCAAAGGGTGCGTTTAAAAGATTTGAGGGGGCAAGGGTTCGTGGTAAGGAAAAGCTTGATGATATTAATACACAACTTGGAATTGGTAGGGATACGTTTAAGTCATCTATTACCTCTAATGCGCTCAATGCAGCCCTTTCTACTTATTTAGGTGCAGGAGATATTAGAGCTGCAGATGCAGGTATTAGAAGTTTTGGCTCTGCGGTTAAGCAGTATGGTTTTCCTGGTGCTATTAAAGCTACTTCAAGATTTGGTGCTACAGAGGCTGGTCGCTTAGCAGAAAAAGGTGCAGCTAGGGCTGCATCGCTTACGCCTGAGCAAATATATGCGCAGTCAGTAGAATTAAATAAAGTGGCGAAAGTACTCCGCACAGTAGCACCTTCAGCTATTACACCATCAGTAACATCTTCAGCTATTGCACCATCAGCAATACCAGCTTATGAGCCGCCAACTTTTGGCGAAACTGGTATCGGGCGGGCAGTGACTAGTGGAGGCGACTGGCTAAAGGCGCTACTAACATCTATGTATGGTGAGCAAACAAATCCTTGGCAGAGGCCGAATTGGACACCATAAATAGAATTAAAGGAATATAAAAATGCATATAAATACAAAAGTAGTTTTTGAGTGGAATCCTGAGTCTAATGAGTATGCAGAGGTACACTCAGAGGGCTTTGAATATGAAGGTGATGTTGCACAATGTCAGTATACATCCCCAACTGGTACTACACAAGAACAAATACAGGCAGCATTAGAACAGTATGGGATAGACCCATCAGCGTATGGTCTTACGGATGAACAGATGTATAATTTGTTCGGTCAGGGTGGCGGGGGTGGAATAGCTGATATCTTTGGCGTACAAGGTGGAGAATACTTTACCCCGTTTAATCCGTCTCAATTCGAGTCAAGTTTACAGGGAATAGGGCGAGAACGGCGAGAGAATACACAGATTGGAACTGGAGATATTATGTCATCATTACTCCCTAGCCTGAGACAGACCAGGCAGCGTACTGGCGGTTTTGCCGGTGGCGGTGCACAGAAAAGTTTCTTTGAAGATATAATGAGCGGCGCTAGGCAAGAATATGGAAAACTACAGTCTCAAGTTGGGAGGAATTATCAGGGGCAGCTTGGTACTCTCTACGGCGGATTGGAAAGTTGGCTAGGGGAGCAATATGATGTTGCTGCTGACCTTAATCCACAAGGTGGTGATATTGATGATAATAACTACGAACAATTCGGTGGCGGTCCCCCTCCAGCAGGTCAAACTTGCGAAGACTTAGGATTGATTGAATGTGCTAGTGGAAATTGCGTATCTATGGAACATTTGTGTGAAGGATAAGGGTTTAGGGGATACAATTTCATCGATTATACACAGTGTTTCTCGCGGTAAGATAAAGGAATGTGGTGGTTGCAAGAAGAGAAAAGAATGGCTTAATAGGAACGTTCCATATGGTAACGACTTTTATAGTTCAATGAATGTGCTTTGGAAGAAAAGGAAAATTTAATGGCGGTAAACATACAATACGAAGACCCTATTGGCAAATTAATTGAGAGTTTGCCTGGGATTCTTCTTGAGAAAAAAAGGGTAGACATTGCTGCTCAAGAGGCAGAAGACTTAAGGGATTATCGAGGAGCCGAACAAGAGCGTCTAAGGAAAGAAGCATCTGATTTGGCTGCCTATCGCGAAGATAGCATAGAGCTTGAAGAGCATAAAGAAATGATGGACATGGTAGAAGGGCTAGTTCCAGCACAACGGCTCCAAGTACTACAACATATGTTTGCTCAAAACCCGGATTATATGCCCAACGGACAGGCTCTTATTGCTGGATTAAGAATACAGGTAAACAACGAAGCATTGGATAGGACAAACTTTGCAAAAGCAAATAGCCAACTTCAAAATAAAAACATCTCTGGAGCCGCCACAACGCTTAAAGATATAAAAGACCCAAACCTTGCATCAAATCTCAGCACTGCTATAAATACTGCCAGAAAAATACAATGGGAGGTGAGTATGCCAGTACTGAGTAGAGAGATTCAAGTGGCGAAAATGAAATTGGACTCAATCAATGAAAGGTTAAAGCTCGAATTAGATGCTAGGAAATATAGTAGCGTTACTGGAAATTGGGTAGACCCCCATGGAGAGAGCGCTAAGACCATAGCAGGGCTACGGGCAAAATCTAATACTGCTTACGGCGAGCTTAAAGCATTATTAGCCGGAACCCCTGTTACACCTCCTGCTGGCGGAGTTACACCTCCTGCTGGCGGAGTTACACCTCCTGGTGGGGTAGTTACACCTCCTGGTGGGGTAGTAACTCCTGGTGGGGTAGTAACTCCTCCTGTGATTACACCAACAACAAGGCAATATTCATTTAGAGTTACGTCAGGTAAGGCTCTTGGGTTTTTAGGCGACTATGGTATTGAAATTATAGACCCTGCAGGTAATTCAATTGAAGTTGAAGCTACTAAGGCTAACAACATAGTTCAAAAGGGGAAACGTAAAGATTTTGATAATTATCTAGGTAGAATGAAAACTTTATTTGGCGTAGACGAGGGAGAGGCAATAAAACTACTATCTAAAGCTTACGCATCCAGATTGGGAGAAGTAGGCGAACTTCAGGGTGGTACTATTTCAGTTAGAACGGTAGGGGCAGTCGACTCTGGTCTTTCGTCAGCGGACGAAGAAGCCTTGAATGCCGTCTTGCAGGAATATTCAGAAGAATAATATGCCTAGTGACGATGATACCAGGGCATTTGTACGTGAGGCATTTAATCGGGGACTCACTGAAGACCAAGTAAAGCAAGCTTTAATCCTTCGCAGACAAAAGCTTACAGCCAAGCTAGTTATCAATGCAGAAGAAGATGATAGTTGGTGGGATTCTATGCCTACATGGTGGAAGAAAGGTTATAATGAATCCATCGAAGGCTTGTCACGTCAAATAGCTACTGGCAAACCTGTATTTCAAATTCCCGAAGACTACGACCCAGGCATCTTAGAAGATATTGGTGCTACAGTTGCATCATTTTTTACCCCCACTGACATAGGAATTTTTGCGGGTGGTACGCTTGCCGGCGGTTTTGGTGGCCCGGTAGCTACTACAGCTGCAAAGGCAAGCGCACGTACAACACTTAACTTGCTGGTTAAGGCTGGCGTTAAAAGCTCGGTTGCTAAGAAGGTGGCTACATCAGGTGCACTTAAGGCTGTAGAGCGTAATATAGCTCGTGCAGTTGGACAGGGTACTGCATTAGGTTTTTATTCTGGTATAGGCGGGACACTACAGAATAAGATTGTAACTGGAGAATGGGACCCCATAGTTGGCTTAGAGGCTGCTGCTGGTGGTTTTTTTCTTGGCTCAACTGCAGGGTTTGCAGGCGGTATAGCAGGTGGTGCTACAACCAAGTTTGGTAAGCTTGTACAGGTTCCTTCTGAGATTACAGCAGAGGCTAGTGCTTTTGCTGTTGCAGGTGCGGCAACTGAGGGAAGGCTTCCAGAACTAAATGATTTTGTTCATTCTGCTGGTGTCATCCTTGGGATGCGTAGTGCAAAGGTACCATTTCTTCCGTTTAAGGGCGTTAAGGGGCTTGTTGAGCTTAAAACTAAGCCTAAATATATAAAGAAAGACGGTACTACTACATATAGAATAGCGCAGGTCAAGACAAAGCCCGACGGAACAAAGATACTCTTGAGAGAAAACCTTAAAACTGGTAAACAAAGTTGGATTGAAAAGGAAAAATTTGAGGTATTACATACTAAACTAAGAGCCCGAGATATTCCAGCTATCATTAAAAAGACAATTAAAGTCCCTGACTTTGAAAAGACAAAGCATTCCGCACCTCCTAAACCGCCACAAAGAAGGTCTCTTCTTGCAAAGGCGCATCAATTACAAAAGCTAAATCTGGACATTGTTAAAAGGCGTAAGGGGAAAACCGATAAAGAAAAGTGGGCAAAATTTAAAAAAGATAAATTTGGTAAAGAATCCATGAAGGATTTCAGCAATGAAGAAATAGTACAGTTTATGCAGGTTGTTGAGAGTCAGGCAGGTGATATGTTTAAACCAATTCCCAAGCCAATAAAGCAAAAGATTGAAGAGGCACACTGGAATGAAACTAGGGCAGATGTATTCATAGACATTAAAACAGAATCTACATTTGAACGGAATTTGCTTAGTCGCCTTCACATGAAGATGAATAAAATGAAGGAAGGCAAGGCGAAAGATGTTCTGAAAACGTGGCTACCATCTGAAGAGTCTGCATCGTCTTTGAACGACCCGCTTTCTTGGAGGCTTTTACGGGATACCAGCTTGATAGCCAAGAATGTGAGAAGAGTGGCTGATGAACGCATCTTGAAGAATTTACTTCTCCCAATAAAAGAAGCAACTGAAGGGCGCATCTCAAAAATGACAGACTTTGAGACAAAAAATTATGAGCTATTGAAGCGTGTTGCAGAAGTTTATGATGGTAAGGAAGCCAAGGGAGCTGCAGATGGCAGGTTTACAGCAGGTGATGTTATAAAGGTGGCTGCTCAGATAGGAAAATTTGATAAAGCTAACCATCATTATGTAAGGGCGGCAAGGCTCTTTTCTTCGTTTAAAAGCGGTAAGAAGGAGACACGACCAAAAGGCATTCCTGATGCTGATTTAAAAAGGGCAGGTGTTAAGTTTAATCCAAAGCATAAGGCCGGGAAAAAAGAGATTGAAAGGCGTGATAACGAATTTTACACAAAGATGGAAGGAAAATTTAGCAAGCTTTTAGATATGTACGGTCTTGATAAGGCCATAAGAATGTTTTCACAAGATATGAAGGACTTTAAATTTGGCGTCAAGAAAAAGTATACACCACAAGATTGGCAGACAAATGTTGCTCACTTGACAGAATTGGTTCTTCGTGGAAAGTCTACAAGGCTTCCTACTGGGCGTTATCACGTAAGAAAAGCTGAAGGAATAAGAAGCCCAGAACGCATGTTGTCTTGGATAAAGAATGGTTACTATCGAGACATGGCTATGCTTCACTTAGACCATCGTGTTGGGGATTTAGGCAGACGACTTAAAAAGATTAATCCAGATAATATACGACATATAACACCTTACATACAGAGCCTTTATGGTCTGCCACAAGGGAGAATAAAAATTGTTAGTACCACCGCTGGATTAAGCTATACATCATGGCTTATGTCAGCTTGGCCTACAGTTCGTAACCTTACGCAGAACTTTGCACGTATGATGTGGTTTCCTAAGGTTGCTGTACTGCGTAACATTAAATGGGCGATGAAGAATATTGAAAATAAAAAATATTTCTCTGAGGCAGATAAGAAGTTCTTTATACAGCAGATAAGTGAAATGACAGGTGTTGCAGATTCTCATCTGCTTTCATATACTTATTGGAGGAACGCACCTAAGGCAATCAGAAAATATGAAGATACATTTAAGTTTATTTCTAGGCATTATCCTTGGAGTGACACCATTAACCGTAAAATGTTATTTGCGTGGCTTAAGCCATTGCACGGAGAGGTAAATAAGTATCTGAACCATGAGGGTGTATATGCAGATAGAACCAAGGCATATGAAACGCTCTCTCGCAGGCTTCGAGTAGGTCAAATGCAGGACGTGGTTCAAGTTCATTTGCGTGGTACATTAGAGAGAAAGGCTGGCGAGAAGAAGGGTAATGATGTATTAGCGAGAGATTTTATGCAAGAGTATATTAGGCAGATGGAAACCGATGTGCATCATCAGTATTTGCGGCATGAGCGTCCTATCTGGATGCAGAAGAAGACGATGAAACCGTTTGCAGGTCTTTTAACATATTCTAATTCTACGTGGGCTAAGGTATGGAGAGAATCAAAGATTATGACTGAGAAGGGCCGTACACCAATGGAGAGAGTACAGGCTGGAGAGATTCTTCTCAATCAATTTGCAGATGTATTTGCTAGGATGGCTTTGCGTGTTGCCAGATACGGCACATCTATATGGGCATTGAAATCCCTTACAAGCGAAGAAGATAAGAACGCATATAAAAATATAAAGGCTGAAGATGCATATGATACTATGTCTTGGCTCATCCCATCGTTGGCAGCCAACAATTTGGTAGAATTGATTACCGACAGGCCTGCAACATATGGTGCTGGCGAATTGTTTGTTAGACTTCCACTTGAGATTTCTACCGTATCTCAATTTGCCAAGTCTTTCCTAAACCCCCTTTACGAGGTTATTAAAGATATTGATGATGAAGACTCATGGACAACACTTTTAAATAGCACAGAAAAACTTGGCGTAAATACGCTACCCCTTTTAGATACTATGATTACATTCTTATCTATTAATTCAGATATGTTTCATGGTAGCTTGTTTGAAGACTTTATACCTGCAGCAATACAGGGTGATATGACACCTGAAAAGATGCGTAGGCTTAAGCTTGAATTTAGAGGAAGAACCCGTGATAGGTTTAATTACATATCATCCAAGGAATTTGATGATATGGAGAAGCTTGTATACGGCGCACGTCGCATGCTTGTACATGGTGAAAGGCGCTTAGGAGAATTACGTGAGCGTGCATCAGAGCCATTTATTCATGGTATAGTACTTGAAGACATGGCAAGTAGGTTATACAGAGACGACCCAGAAACCGCTGAAAAGCTTCGCTTAATGGCTGACGAATACTTTGAAAAACATGAAGAAGCTCAGAAATTTGTTCCACAGCGTGCCGCCAGGATAGAAGGTGGTGCCCCATACGTGCCTGGGAAGCAAAAGATTGTTAGAGAAATGCGTGAATTACAAGGACTACCTAGGATGCAATAATGTCAAACGGTTCCCCTCACAGTAATATTGATGCGTTAATCGCACTGCAATCTTTTAACACAGACAACACTATGGTCGCGCTTAGTGGGCTTATGGACCCGTATGTTGGTAAGGAGTATGGCGGTAAAATTAAAGGTGGTATTCCTATGCATATGCCTAGCTATTCTGCATTTATGAAATTAGCTGGTATGGAAAATTTGCCAATTGTTAGCGATAGTGAGGCAATGCAAATACTGAATAAGCTTAATATGGGTGATGTTCCTGGCGGGCTTGTTTCTTACTTGATGTCTGGGGAGGAAGAATCTAGAGGTGAAGGGAAAAAAAGAACGGGTGGATATAGCTCAGCGAGCAAATATTATCCTGACGTACCAGATACTATAAAGATTTGGAGGCCTTCTGCATTAGAACATGAACCCTTACATAGTATAGGGAAGCATCATACGGAGTCTGGTGAACTATCTTATGACGCTTTTAATAACTATAATAATATAATGTTTAGAAACTTAATTAAAGGTTTTGGTGGGTATGACAAATTTTGGGAAGCGAAAGAGATGTTAATGTCTGGCAAAGATATACGCCCAAAGTTAGTGAGGTAGTATATGAACGGTAACGGCGCACATAGTAAGATAAACTCACTGATACAAGTCGCAAACCTCGATAATATACTACAATCTGTTGGGACTGACATAACAACATTTTCACTTGAACAGATTAGCAAACTTCCTTTAGAACAAAGGAAAAAAGCTGTTTCACGATTAGGTGAGAAGGCACCAGACTGGATGCTTAAAAGTCTTTTTGGTGATAACTGGCGTGGGGCTCAGTTAATGGCTCGATATGTAGGTGGAAGTGGAGAAGATTATCATCTTGATATGTCAGAATCAAGTTGGAAGGATTTAATAAATGTTGCAAAGAATCAAGCACATACAGTTGGAGGATGGACTCCAAGCACCAATCCTGACTTCCCATCGGAAAAGGGATGGGAATATGTGAGCGGTGTTCAATCAGGGTTAATGCAAGAAGAGTATCATGACATATATAACGCATTAGGAGAAACTGCAATACGAAGAAGGCCTGTTGGTAGAGGTAAATATGAGTACCAAATAGCAGGTGAGACTTTTGATTTTTACCGGGGGGCCTTTGCAGAATACGACGCTGATGAATATGACTGGTTGAACGCGGGCGTATATGGAGACGAAAATACGAGGACCGTTTCC
>Ga0098058_1000528_pt1 | contig 12691 bp, 4 predicted proteins | sample 19_taG_FD_75061 | JGI IMG/M metagenome (GOLD analysis project Ga0098058, IMG submission 75061) | Marine viral communities from the Subarctic Pacific Ocean - 19_ETSP_OMZ_AT15317 metaG | ecosystem: Environmental > Aquatic > Marine > Oceanic | place: Pacific Ocean | collected 2015-01-19 | reverse complement strand
CCAACTCTTCCATGTATCTTATTGCTACATTAACATTATCAAGCTTTCTTTGTATACCTTCTACCTTACTAGCATCAACTCTATACTTATCACTTCTTTCAAATCTTAATCTTTGTTCTAAGCCTCTCCTCTCAGACTCAAATGCAACTTTCAGCATCCCTCTTTTTTGATTATCCTTTACACTAATATTTGGAAAATATTTATTAAAAGCGTTCATAACTCCAGCTTCACCAATAAAATTATCCATAACTTTATGGTCAATTTCCATTGGAGTAACCTTACCATCAGTAGATGTCTCCATTAAAGTTTTCATCATATCAAATGATTGAGTAATATCAGAAGCAGTTAATCCAAGTAACCTTCTATAACTAGTATTTATATCTCCCCAATTTCTGTCTGAAACTGCAAATACATTTTTTGTCATTATTTCATCTAATATATAACCAGCGTTAGATATTTGCATACGCTCAGAAACTCTAGAATTCAAAGTCTGTGTAATCTTTTTATTTTTATCCATCGGAGTATCTTTAGCATAATCAAAACTAATAACCTTATTAACAACTATTTCTTGAAGAACATGAGATGAATCAAATAAAAACTTAGCAGCCTTTCTCATACCAGCTTGGGTTTTCTCACCACTTCTAAGATACTCATGCAAAGTAAACATTGGACTCTCACTCCCAAGATGTCCTTCCTTGCCATAAAACTCTGTTAACAATCCTTGAGCTAATTCCATATCGCCACTTCGCAGTGCTCTTTTAAAAGTATTTTGAAATAACTGTCTATTCATGATTTGCGTATCGCCATACATCATTCTCATGGAATTATGAGCGTCCCTAAGTTCAACATCTGTAGGAGAACGCTGACCTCCCTCATCATATGGGTCGTTAAATATTTTAGCTGATTTACGAAACTGTCTTATAACTTCTTTAATAACTGCTCTCTTTGCATGTGACTCAAACATTTCTCTTCCAAAAATACTATTTTCAGGGGAAATATTAAATTCTTTAGCTAATTTTTCACTCATACCTTCAGGGGCTATGCCAAATAACATAGCATCCATGATAGCTTCATTATGTGCTCCTGCGACATCGTTAGTTCCCTTAAAAACATCAACAATAGATTGATTTAACTCCATGTTTCTTTTGATACCTAACCATTTTTCTAATTTGCCAAAAGCTATCTGATGAACCTGAGGATTTTCTTTTTTAGCATAATCAATATTTCCTAAGCTCGTCATCATCTTTCCATTAATCTCCATTCGACTGTTTCCTAATGTCGTCAATATTGATTTCATAGCAATAGCTCTACCAACATTCATTTTCTGCTGTTGTACATGAGCATGCATTTTATCAAATCCAATGCCATCTCTTACTTGACCAGCTTTTCCCTCTCCATCTATTCCAAACATATTCAGGTCATTTGAATTTTTCGGAAGCTGACGATAATCCTCAACATTAGCATATTTATTTCTTAGATTATCCATCATCGTGATAGGCATATCATGATGTAAATAATATCTGTCGCCATCATGGTCTCTTTGAAAACCAGTTCTCAAGTCATAATGATTTATCTTTGATATTTTACCTTCACTCCGTAAACCTATGCCCTCTATTCTTAAAACTCCCATATCCATACCGATTCGTGGTATTGGATGACCTGCCACTGTTAAACCGAAATCTAATCTTATTAGTGCATCCCTCATTCTTCTAGGAATTTCTATAACATTCTCTGGAGAACCCCACAGCCCGCCAATAGCAGCATTAACAGTTGATAATTGTTGCCCAGGATAACCTGGGACATGAGATGGGGCATTTTTTAAATCTTCTATTAAATTAAATAAATCTTTTATAGTTATTTCAGTTCTTCCTTTATACCTATTACCAAGTAAATCTATAAATGAATTAATAAGATTTCTGTCTCTACCAATATTATTATCTGCATCTAACCCACGTGTGGTAACGCCTTCCCCCTGCCTGATATCCCATTTTTCTCCTGTTTTAAGTTTTGGGAACATCATAGTATTTTGTTTGAATCCAGATTTACTACTCGGGGAAACTAGGACATCCATTCCTCCACTAGTAAATGCAAATGTAACCTTATCCAGATTTCTTATTTTCCTAGTACCTAACTTATGAGGTACTTTTATTCCTCCAAGTTGTACTTGATATCTATTGCTATATACTTTGTCTCCTTCTCTTCTTCTTTGACCATTGGCATCTAATTTTTCAACCTTAATAAATACAGGAACCCTTAAATCACTGTGTAAATCAGGAGCAATCATAGCATCTACTGAATGTTCACTATTAGCAGTTCTAACTATATCTAGCAATGGACCTTGAATTAATTTCTTAATTGACCTTCTAATAACTGGATTATTTGATTCACCACCATGTTTTATAATATTTAAAGCTATTGAAGTTGCTCCTTCAGTATACTCAAATCCATCTGACTTATGAGCCGCTTCCATAATTAAAGACAGCTCAGTATTACCATCCATCCTAGCCATATCTATTGCTGATACCTTGCTAATTATTTCCTTTAACTCCTGCCATATACGAGCCTCTTTAATAAAGTCCAGATTCTGGTAATCGGTAATAGTATGAGACCTGGACGCTACATTCTTATCAACATTTGGGACACCTAATGATATATTTTCTATATCAATATACATCCTATTCTTATCTGTCATACCACCTAAGTAACCCAACCATGAATTAGAGCCATTAAGTATTTTAAATCCTTCTATTGGATGACTGCTACCAGCTACTGATTCGCCATTCCACATCTTAGCTGCTGATTCACCCATCAATACATCTGTGTTCCCCATGTTCTGTGCTACTTCCCGGTCATAAACATAGTATCCTTTGGCAATTAATGTAGAAGCATCACTATTATCAAAATGATATGGTTTTAATCCATTGAACTCTCCCATATCAAAGCCTTTTAAAGCATATAAAATCTTAGCAAGCCTTTCACTTATATACATTATACCATCAACTGATGATGCGTCTAGACTTGGATAATCTTTAGGATTGCTCTCTATATCCCTCAGTTGTATCTTTGCATTGTTTTTCTCTCTAAGAGTAAGTGAATTATTATTCTGTTGAGCCGTTAAAATCCTTTCAGTAACACTTCTAATATGAAATGGAGAATCCTTATCCCATAATTCTTTTCCATCAGGGTCTAGTCCCTTTCTAACTTCATCAGATAAGATGCCGACAATTACTGGGTTCTTAATGAAATGGTCTAATTCAGCTGTAATACCACCCCATGTCTTCGTCCTCTTTTTCATCCACTTTAATATATCTTTTCTAACCCTTTGACCGTTGCCTGCATTAGTTATCAAGCTTCTTTGGTATAATTTATCTTCAAACAATGCTCTTTCTTCTGCATTTTGCCAAATTCTTGGCTCCATAAATTCTTTCACCCATCGTTTGTTCATAACATCAGATATAAACAAAACGGTCATCTTATTTTTTAAATTATTAGCATCTGTTGCAGAAACATCCTTTCTTCCACCAAGCATTGTCTTCTCATCTTGCTTAGTAGATGCATCAGCGACTCCCTTCCACATTTTAATAAAATTTTCTTTTTCAGCACTATTTAATGGACTATCAGCTCCTGCCCATTTATCATACCATTCCTGAAATTTTTGATTAACATATTCAACATTATCTTTAGTCTCTAAAAATAATACTGCTTTATTACCAAGTCTCATGAGTATAGGTCTTCCAGGGAATATATCAAGACCCTTATCTCTTAGCTTAGATACATCTACTTCATATCTATTTTCTTTATATATTTCACCAGTTAAATAGCTTGGTACATACTTCCCCTCTTGATACGCTTCATCCAGCATCTTTTGTATGTCAAATATCTCACCAGTAATACCCATCATAAATCTTTGAGATTTTCTAGGGTCGTTTTTATCAACAACAGTACCAGATTCATCCATATATATTAATTTATTAGGAAACTTATCCGAAAACTCTGTTACTTTTGTGCTATTAGCAGAATCATTCATATCATACACTATATAACCATTCTGAATCTTTGCCCTCGCCACCTTTACACTATTAGTCAAAAATGATAGCAATGTTACACCATCTGACTTAATAAATTTTTGAACCTCAAGTTCTTTCGCTACACCAGTAAAATCACGCTTAACCTTATCTTTTTCAATGCTTTCCCTTATAATTTTAACAAGTTCTACTCCTGGTTTATCAGAAGTAACAATTCTATCTACAATCTCAGGGTCTAACTTATTAGGCTCTGTAGGGTCTACTAATCCCCAATCTTTTCCTATCTGAACAGGTGACCTTAAATCATCCCTTCTAACTCTTTGTCCTAGTAAACTTTCTAAAGTCTCTCTAGTAGCCTTAAAATATGCAGTAGGGTCATCAATGGCTATGTTCTTATTAACAGATTGAAGTCTTTTGGTAATCATATCTTGTAGATTTTTGAACGAGAAATCCTGTTGAAATATCTCAACCGCTGATGATAAAGTCGTTGTTTCCTTACCTTCATTTATCATTGTCAACAGTTCACTTCTCAACTTATCGTGATGTAAATAACCCATCGCCGCAGTCACTTGACCATCCATTATACCGGAAAATAAATCCATTGACAGTTCAGCAAACCTATTCTTATATACTGCTTCTTCATCTATTGCAATTTTTAAAGCATCTTTTATAGTCCCTACGAATAAATTCTTTAACTTCTCTTCCCTCTCCATGTCTGGAATCTTTTTACGTTTTTGCGCTGCTGTTTGCTTATGTACATAGTCCTTTATTTCTTTGTCAACTTTATCTATTGCATTTTTTATATGTTCTTCTTTAGCATAATCTTTAGATTTTATTATATCTAATATATCACTTACCTCTGCCAAAGCATTTATTCTACCATCAAATCCAACATTATCTGGATGTACTTTAGAATCTAATATCTCAGTAATTCTATCAACTTCTGTTTCAAAACCACCTTTCTTACCCAGTTTTTCTATTGTAGAAAGCGATTCTTTAGCCAGATTCTTAGCTGACTCTATCTTTCTTGTCTCATACAATGATTTAATCTCAGATGGACCTGGCATCTTTGCTATCTGGTCCTTTTGAATCTCTACATCATGAAACTCAATCCCAGGAACTTTTTCTAATTCCTTTCTCATTTCACGATGCATCCGCATTATTTCATCTGCCTCTTCACCAGTAATATTCTTTTCGTTAAGCATCTTTCGTATAGTTTTATCTGATTTCCCTATAACCTTACCGTTTGCTGTGTCCATATGCAGATAACTAAAATGGGGGTCTACACCAGCTTGATATAATTTATACGTTTCTTCAGGGATATCTTTATTCTCAGCAAATCTATGTATAAAATACTCTAGACCTACCCTCTCAACTCCTTGCATTTGTAAATCTTCAGGGAATCTATTGAAAACCTGTTCATAACTATCGTAAGCAATTTTCATTTCATCAACAGTCATAGCTATAGTTTTTCTATGACCTTTATTGGTAGTTGCTAGTTTTAAACTATTGATTTGCCCCACTTTTTTCTTCATTTCAGCAAATGATTCGCCCTCCGCAGACATCCTCTCTTTATATGCATCTTCTGTTTCATTTTCTTTACGGGGACTTCGTTTAAATACTACTTGCTCATCCCAATTAGAAACTGGAGCATTAGCAAAATAAAAAAGATTCTTAAACATTTTTATAAAGTTTGATGCTGGGGTATCCTGTGTAAGAAACCTCTCTGTCATAATATTATATATTCTGTCAATAGCTTCTGACTGTTGACCTGTATGAAGTCTATCTAAAAATACATTATCTTCTATGGCATCAACTAATCCTACATCTTTCCCATAAATCATCTTAGATAGATTTTTTTCCCATCTATTAAGTATTCTACCAGCCTTCTTATGATTTATTTCTGAGGCATGGTCTGGGTTATCTATCTCCTTCTTCATATTAATATTTTCTGTAGCCAAACCAGCTTCTTTTAGTCGCTGTGTAATAACATTAAATTTATCAACGCCTTCATAATCTCCAACATCTGTTCTATCAGCCCCTATAATTACTTCACCAAATACTACTTTTAGCCTACCTTGCTCATCATAATCAACGCTAACAGGAAGACCAGCGTCTCTCATTTCTTCCAATATATCTCCATACTGACGCTGCACATTTCTAGAAAAATCAATATTCAGTTTAGTTGTTGAGCCTTGAAAACCCAAATCCCTAATGGTAGTGCCATCTTTAAATGATATTTCCTGTAACTGTTTTTTCATTTCATATAAATCTTTTGCACTATACCTCTGTATATTAACTGGGTCATATCCAGTGCCTCCACCCTCTGCATATAAATGAGCATTATATAACTTAGCAAAATCAGCAACAACTTTATGGTCACCAGACCTGAATTCACCAGTAATCGTATCTGCCTCATTATTTTTAAAAGCCCTAAATATTTCTAGTATAGGTCTTGCTTCATGACCTGCTAATACTGCTTCGTTTTCACCAGTAATTTCATAAAAATTAAATAAATCTTCTAATTCTTTACCCTTCAACCCTAGATTTCTCATGTGACCTTTGTATTTAGCATAATCTATTTGGGAAGACTCCATTTTCTTTCTATCCCATGCACCTCTACCTTTTGCGAAGATACCAGCCATTACTATATGTGAAAGCAATTCTTCTTCATCCATATACTTCCAATCATCTCTTTCAAATAGCTCATAGTTCATCAAGGCAACACCACCAACCATTCTAGGAGTAGATACAATCAAGTCGCCAGGATATTCTCTCATCCAATTGCTAAGAGGCTTAGATGTAACTTGTTTTCTAACAGCGTTTAATGCGTTAGAAACATCAGATGGAGTCATCTCTTGACGATTAAGCTTGGATAATAATTGTCTACCTGTGGGAGCTTGTTCACCAGCCTTAGCGAGACTTTTGAATACCATGTTCTCAACATCTGTCTTTTTAAGCATCATCTTTAATATCATATCTACTGCGCCTTGACCATTCTTAGCCGCTAATGCTTCATAATTGGTTCTTCTATATTTATCCCATAAGTACTTTGCTCCTTTAGATAAGGTATGTTTACCTCCCCATGGGATAGCTCTAACAAGTGGAAACCCAACAGATAATACCATTGCTCCTTGTAATGCATTAAGAGGCTCCCAAGCTTTATCATTTTTATATGCATTTATAAGACTTGTCGCTGCTGTGTGTGAACCAAGTACAAAGGCATCATTGACTACCATACCAGCATATGTTGCGAGGTGCTTTCTGAGTTTCATGGCATCTGGAGCACCACCAACTACATCAGCTATCCAATGAGCTATGTCAGCCACAGGTTTCTTCTCAACTGTAAGCTTGTTAATCATTCCTCTGGATAATTGAGCTGCAGTATTCCTAAGAGATGATTCAGTTCCTTTAACCCCAGCGTCTTTCAATGCTTTATAAGCGGCTGCCTGCATATTAATCTCTAAATTATTCGCCGCTACTTTTCTAGCTTCTTTACCAGCATTTAAACCAATAATATCACTAGCTCTACCTTTAAGAGTTTTATTTAATCTACTCTTTAAGGCTACATCCACACCCAGATTCTTATATTCTTTCGATAATCCTTTAGCTAAACTTTTAGTAGCCTCCTTACTAACTACGGTGGCTCCTTTAACTGTTTTACCAAATATGCCACCTATACCAGCTGTTCTAGATATGATTTTACCACCAAGCATTGAAATACCTTTTAATCCACCAGGACCTGGTAAGAATAATGCTCCGCCACCAGCAGCAACAGCTGTAGCTTTTTCACCTGCCGTTAGTTCATGAAAGTCATATGGCTCCTTGCCAAATGCTTTTTTACTTATTAAACCAGGGACATCCCATAAATAAGATTCTAAACCATACCATAAACCAACACCTATCTTCTGCGTTAAACCTAAATCATATCCAGACTTTTCTTGAGGAACAGCCTGAGCCCTTTTATTTACTTGACTAACAAAACCAGAGCCAGGAATAGATGTATTTGTTGGGGGAGAGCCTGTCTTTTGAGTATGCTCCTTAATAATAAACTCATTCAGACGAGCAAGCCCTGCTCCATCTAACTCAATACCTTTAGCTTGGAAATCTCTTAAATATTTTTGCTTTATACTATCAAGATGGACTTCAGATGGAGACATTATTTCCCTTCATAATATTTCATATCTACATAATGAGGAGAAGCCAACTCCATAATATTCAATGAATTTTGTATCTGGTCTATTTCACTTTGTAATTTTAGTAACCTTTTTTCTCTACGAGGATGTCCTTCAGAAAAACCAGCCTTAACTGCTGAGACTTTTGCATTAACTTCGGCAAGGTCTTGTAAAGTATCTTTATATTCTGATGCTCCTCTATAGTCATCTTCTAATTGCATCTCATATGCTTGATATAATTGTCTATCATCAGGTCCAGCCCATGTCATTTCACTAGGAGTAGAAGTCACAGCTCCAGTCTCTTTATTAATCCACATAGGCTCTCCACCACCTATACCAAATACCCCAGGCTTACTGTATCCTCCAAAGTCATAGTTCTCCATGAAAAGAGGCGGGTTATAATTATCTCCCCACATCGGCAAATGTGTAAAGTCAGAAGGCGTTTCACCATTTGCATTACTATTCCATAAGTCTGGTACATTTGCATCCCAATCTTCTTGAGCACTCGGACTCTTTGCATTATTATTTATTATTTCATTAAGTAATGGAACTTCACTATTATCAATAGCATTAATAGAATCTATTATAGCTGGTACATTAGTTCCTGAAGTTCCACTCGAAACAGTTTCTGACTGATTATCAAATGTCCAATAACTATCAGTACTATCAGAACCTTTAATATACTCTAAAGCTTTATCAGTATTAATGTCATCTTTTTTATTTTTCTTTTTATCAATACTAAGTTTCCTAGTTAAATATTCACCTTGTGACGCTACTGCTTTTTGGAGTAAATCTCTTTGTGTATAAAATATACCCAGTTGAGTAGTAAATGTCTTCTTAGCTTCATCATCCATATAACCATATACACCATTCTTTACCAACGCTGCTTCAATTGCTTTAGCAGTAGTTATATCACCAGGAGTCGCATCCTCCGATTGAAGGGTGGAAAATACATTAGCCATCAATGGACCAATCTTTATATACTGATTTGCTGGTAAATCTACAATCATTTCAGAAATAGCTTTTGCCTGTGCTTCAGGAAGTCCTGGTATCTCTGTTAAATCCTCAAATAAACTTGATATAACCTTTTGAGCATCTACTACTCCATCTTCCCCTGGTTGGAATTTAATATGTTGCCATACAGTAGAAATCTGCTCAAGTGCTAAATTGGCACCAGTAAGAAGAGAGCTCTGAAGTGTCGCATAATCTCCTGTAATCGCAGCATCCTCAGCAATTTTTTGATTCTTCGCTTGGTCATGCATTGTTTGAATTCCGGTTGCTCTCTGTATTGCATCTGAATAATGTGTACCTATTTCTCTTCTAATTAAATCTTGAAGAACTTCATTAGTATCAATATCTCCAAACATATCTGGTCTTTCAAGTTTTAGAGCTTCATATATCTTATTCATCTCTGTGTCTTCAACGGTAAATGCTCTCTTCAATCTCTCTACCTCTGGAATGTCTGCATCAGCAGGAGTATAATCCCTATACTCCTCATAAAATCCAGGTAACTCTGCACCTAGCTCAGAACTCATCGAAGCTATTTTCCTATTAAATTCCTTAGAGATTCTAATATTAGTATTTATCATTTCAACACTAGTCATTAGATTTTGAATCTGTTTGTCCGTATCTGTATATGAGAATAAAGCTTCATCAGTCTTTTCGTCATTAGAAGCTTTGTATGCACTTGATATGTCCTGAAAGTCACCGGTCTTATCAAAATATTTAAGAGATTTCCATTCCGCATCAGACAATGCAAGGTCAGCTCGTTCAGCGTCAAGAGTCTCTAATTTATCAAGAGCATATTTCTTATCATCTGTTAATGTTTTCCATTGAAATTCAAACTTTCTTAGCTCTCTATCAGCTCTTGCTTGTTCACCTAAATATTGCGTCTTTCTATCTTGTAGAATTAACGCCTCTCTAAATTTATCCTTATCTCTAGCATCAGCCCTGTATCCTCTCTCTACCGCAGCTAAACCAGATAGTATACCACTAATCGCTACTGATGCATCTGATGGACCTCTATATCTTGCCATATTATACTCCTAAAGCATCTATATCAGAGATTAATTCGTCATATTGTCCTTCTACGCTACCAATGCCTTGAGACATTCTTCCGTAGGCAGTTATCTTCATATCCTCTGATTTTTCTGCTATGTCATCCCTTTGTGACATATATGAATCCCATACACTTTTTTCTGACTTCACAATATCTCGTTCTGCACTTCCAGAGCCTGCTAAAGTAGCAACTCTAGTATTCTCTTTAGCTTTCATGTCCTCTAACTTACCTGAAGTCATGGTAGTCAGAGTTTTTAAAGCAGATTCCGACCTGTCATCAGCCAGTCCCATCTCTCCTTCAAAAGACCTATTAATACCAGTTTTACCAGCCATAAGTTCAGATTTCTTTCCTTCAAGTTTCTTCTTAGCCTCTTTAGCTGCATTTTTACCTGAAAAATAGTCATACAATTTACTACCAACAGTGATAGCTGATGTTACTGCTAAATATGTTGCTGTTGAGACAGGTTCCATTAACTATATCCCATCATATTAAAATTTTCATCTGGTATAGCACTCAATCCGTCCTCTTCCTCTTTAGTTCTAGTGTGATATTTTTTCCCTTCATATGTAAATTCCTTCTTCCCCAATTCCCTTGCATTTTGAAATGCTTGCCCCCTAGTTATCTTAGGAGTAGAAGGTTGCGATGGCGGTGATGAATAAGAGTCGTAGGGTATATCATTACCCTGTGGCGGTGGTGAATAAGAGTCTTGTCGATTTAATGGCACACCATTATCCTTTGACGGCGGTATGGGAACATCATACCCAGCCCCGAAATAATCTTCTGGAAGTCTTCCTAAACCTTCAGTTCCAACACCTGCTCCAGTAGCGCTTGCATCCCCAGAGCTTGTTAAAAATTCTAACCCTGACTCGACACCTCCAGCACTTTTATTCGTTCCTGTTAAACCTTCAACGCCAGATAGAACACCTCCAGCACCTATATTCGTTCTTCCTAAACCTTCAGTTCCAACTCCAACCCCAGTAGCTAGCTGTGACACATCTTCTAATCCTAAAGGAACACCAGTCTCCAGTTTCGATACATTTTCTAATCCTGAAGAAGTGCCACCAGCACCTATATTCGTTCCTGTTAAACCTTCAACGCCAGATAGAACACCTCCAGCACTTTTATTCGTTCCTTCTAAACCTTCAGTTCCAACAGGAACACCAGTAGATAGCTGTGACACATCTTCTAATCCTGAAGGAGTTCCTCCAACACTTTTATTCGTTCCTGTTAAACCTTCAAGACCCATAGCATCAGGTTTTTTAGTCGACCATTCTGTTAAGCTCCCCAAAGTTTCTCCTGTTTTATTCATTAGAGATTCAGCTACAGGGAAATTAGAATAATCTTTTTTTCTAGTTGATGAATAAGGTTCAACGGTTTCTCCCTTAGGCACATCCTTCATTTGTCCCCAACCAGAGTCTTTAATATCTTTATATTTACCTGTAGTCGGGTCCATTGTTTTTAAATATCTTGCTCCCTGAGTTCTTTTAATCTTACCCATCGTCTTTAACTCACCAGCAGTTATTTCCAATCTTTTACCATCAACAACTTCATCTCCTTGAACCATAGATTCTAATGTTTTTTCTGATGGTCCTGTCCATTTTTCCCATCTTCCAGCTCCTGCTCTTTTATCAGCAATTTGTTCTTCAAGACCAAGTTCAGCTGCTCCTGCCTCAAGATTTGCCCATTGGGTTTGACCCTCCTTATACCCCTTATGAAGTGAGACAGCTGAATGTGCAACAGCTTCAAATGTATCAGCTTTTGCTGTAATAGCATCACGCTCAGCCAAATACTTAGACACTACTCTTGAGCCGCTACCTCTTCGCTTAGCCGCTGCGGATTGTTTCATACCTCCGACTATTTGTCCATATCCCATAAGAGTCCTAATTTACTGCTTTATGCCATTTAATAATAACAAGTTCCATAATCAATTCATACTATTATAGCAAGAGATATTCCGTCGGTTCCAGCACCACCATTAGCTCCATTGCTAGCAGTTGTATTTGCAGGACATACACCCTTTGCCCCCATAGCACCTCCAGTAACAACAATATCATAATTATCTGAAGGTGTTAAATTTGATGTAATTATTACTCCTACACCTCCATTACCACCAGCACCTCCGCCACCGCCTCCTCCGTGTCCCGCGTGTTGCTCTTCATCAGCCCATGCTATTTCACCTTCATATAGATATTTATCAGCATAAATTTCTACATATTTTAATCCGTCCCAACGGTATACTACTTTTTTATTAATCCATCGTTTATTCATAGTCTTATTCTACCGCGTTATAAAATCCTCTTTCTCCACCATCTCCACCGTCGCCACCGTCCCCACCTGTAGCGTCTACTTCTAATACTCCACCATTACCTAATCTTTTTATAATTCTTACACATAACATTACCACTCCACCAGAACCACCAGAGCCGCCACCT
>Ga0098058_1000522_pt1 | contig 12754 bp, 8 predicted proteins | sample 19_taG_FD_75061 | JGI IMG/M metagenome (GOLD analysis project Ga0098058, IMG submission 75061) | Marine viral communities from the Subarctic Pacific Ocean - 19_ETSP_OMZ_AT15317 metaG | ecosystem: Environmental > Aquatic > Marine > Oceanic | place: Pacific Ocean | collected 2015-01-19 | reverse complement strand
CGTCAGCATAAGATATTCTTAAAGGATGTCTCAGATATTCAACGAAAACGCTGTCTACTGAGAAAGTCCCATCTGAATACAGATAGATGCTTCCTTTTCTATCTGACGTTGGGTCATCTGGATTCTCTCCAAATACCAACGGTACCTCTTCCCACTCAAATGACGGTTTATAAAATGGATCGTACAGGACAGTATCGAGATCATCGTGCTGTACCTGTATTCCCCATAATTTCTTCGTCCCACTTTGACATGATGTCTTCGTGCCCTGGCAAGTAATTCTTACCAAAAACATGTAGTCATATGCCAATGCCGACAAATCTGCCCGATAAGTACCTACATCCGAAGTTGTAGATATTACCGTGGTAGGTATTGTCGTAGCAGTTGGAGTTGCTGGATCTTCTTTAACAACCAGAGTCTTGAGATCATCAATCCTCTTCTGTGTTTCTTCAAATCCTTCTCGTTTTATATTCGTAACACCATAACGTTGCTTAATAAATACTGTCATCGCTTCATTTAAATACCAATCGACTTCTGGGACTAATATATTACTATAGTCCTGGGTGTCAACTTTATTTAGCTTTAGTTTCAGTTCGTAATGCATTTCTTGCACCGTCATAAGTTCTACTTTCTAAGTCACTCTTTAATTTAATTAATAATTCTTGATTCTTCGGATTCAGTAAATTTTGTACTGTATCGTCATAATCGAAACCAACTTGGCTATCATTATATAGGTAAGCTGCTTGTCTTCTCCTGAAGATTCCTGTTCGTTCCAGATCGAAAAGTAAAGATCGTATAGCAATCTCTTCTTTTTTCATAGAAACTACCCTTAGGAATTCCTTAGGATCTTCCTCTAAAATATCATATAATTTGGTATAAGTGAAGTCAGCTGTATTGTTGTCTCCTATTTTTCCAAATATTTTTAAGATATCTAGCCGTTTACCAGGTGATAACTTATTAAATTCAATGACTGCTTTAGCTATTATTTCAACTTTTTTTGCTTCAGACTGAATTTCCTGTTGCTCATCAAAGATAAAATATTTAGCTTCAGGCCAAGCTCCATCTTCTAATTCTTTTTTGGAGTTTGCTACCCATTTGCAGGCTCTCAAAACACTAATCCTAACTTCATCAAGTGCATTACTAAGATCAAATACCATGGTTTTATCATGCATTTTCACCTTAAAATGTGCCCAATATTCGTTATTCGTAGAGGGAGTTAAGTTAACTCCAAGTACTGCACCTAATCTTTTTGCATCTCCCTCATCTAAGCCCGTAGCTAGGTGTCCTAGCTTTGAGCTATAGACGGGTTGAATTGTATCATAAGTGTCAGCAAACTTTGATCTACCTTGCAGATGTAAGTTATGCCATCTTTCTTTAAGTATTGGTTTCACGTATACTAAATGCTTAGTCTTGTTCATACTATTATTTTTATACGGTTAATAATTATTCTGTTCCTAAGATCAGTTCACCACAACGAGTAACATCATCAATTTGAACTCCGCATTGATCATGAACTATCATAGTATAACTATCTTTTGAATTACTCATTAATCCTCCTTTATTAGCACCATAAGGTGTTTGAAGACCTGAAACATAACCCAATTTATATCCAGATTTTTTGTGGACATATTTGATGTTGCTATCTCCTGCTCCTCTACCGCCGAAGTCTAAGAAGGTAAACCTCATAGATTCAACTGGAATTTGTAAATTAGGATCCATTTGATGGTTGATTTCCCTATCATCATAAATTGGATTATGACGAAGAGTAAGTGTGATTCCATTAGGCCCCACATACTTAACAAACTGACCACCGAATTGAAGATTATTTCCTGAAACTCCAGCTCCAGCACCTTTAATGAAGTTAGTATCAACTGTCAAGAAAGGAGATGATGCATTTACCATGGCTTGGTGGAATGCTAACATTCCATATTCACCAGTATAAGCTACAATGTTACGATTGTTCATTTCAACTCTTCCAAAGAAGATGTCAAGTAAGAACTCACGAATTAACTTTTCAGTTAATGTATTATATACATGTCTGTGAGAATCTCTTAAAAGATCTTGGATACCAGGACCAGTTCTTGCAGCTCTACCGTTTGCTCCACGTACTGTATTTGCTCTAGTATTATACCATAAACTTCTTTCGATCTCTTTATACCATTGGATCCAGTATTCTGCTTCAGCATATTTAACCCATTTGAAATCTTTATAAGTTTTACCATCAGCATCCATAAGTGCTACTACTAATGCTTGGTTAGCTGCGTCTCCTGTAACTGAATACTCTTTTCTAAGAGTAGAAAGTTGAGAACGTAGTTTCATAGGCATTGCGTAAGTAGTGGAACCTGATTGGTCACCGCCTTCTTCGTATACTGAGAATAATTTACTGAATGGTTTTCCAGCTGTTAATCCTGCTGCTGGAAAAGATAAAGTAGTGTCATCTGTTAATAGACGTACTACATATATATACCCATCTCCGTCAGCTACTGGAGCTTGTTGTACACGTAATTTGAAGTCTTTTCCGACATCTCCTACGATTACATCACCAGGTTTAAACCAGTCTTCATCCAATTTTATTTTGAAATCAACTAATCCAATTCCAGGGTGAGCTGCACCACCAGTGAAGTCTCCTAAACTAATCAAAGGACGAGATGATGCTCCCATCAATTCCCATTCCCAATCAAATGATTCTATCTCTGAAGTTCTACCTGCTCCTTTGGTCATCGCAATAATTGGATTATCGGATAAACGAGAAGCTGTAAAAACTCTAGTTAACACTTGATCAAATTTATGAGGCTCGGCTAGAAACGCAGCACCTAAGTGATTTACTTCGGTGAAGTTTGCATGCCAAGGCCTTGTTAATACTGTTAATGAATTTCTTGCTCGGCTCATTTTATTAAATTTTAAGTTATTAAATAATTAATCAATCTATTATATAGACCATTCAGCTCCTTTTCCTGCTGCTATATTAGGTCTTTTATCTCCTCCAAACATTCCTGGAGTATCTGTTAGTTCTTTTTTGCTTTGAAGACTCTTCTTGAACCTCTTACTAAAATTACTAACAGTTTTCTTTTTTAACCCATCCAGGTTAAAATCAGTCATTCGAAGGTATGCTTTTAAGATAAAATCGCTTATATCTTGAGATGCATTCATTTCGTCTGCCTGGAACTGAGTTACATATTGTGGGGTTCCATCTTCATTCTTTAATTTAATGTTAGGTTCCGTCATATATGCGACCAAGTTCTTTTTGCTTTTTGTAGTTAAAGGAAACCCTTTAATATGTTCAGAGTTTTGAATTGTAGTTGAAATATTACTAATTACTTCTTTCCTCTGAGTTTCTTTAGCTTCTTTTTCCTGATTTCTTTTAAGTTCCAGTTGTTCTTTTTGCTGATCATAGTATTTTTCCAACCTTCCCTTTGCTTTGGTAGCTTGTCTTTCCAAGACACCATTATCTTCATACATTTCAAGAGCTTCATTTATATCTTCCTGGGAATCTCCACGAAGTTTCATGAATTCTTTTAAAACATGTTTTTGATTTGACTGATTATCAAATCCCGTAACTTCCATTTCAGAAATATTAGGAGTTGAAAATGTTTCAAGAAAAGTATTGACTTGCCCCCCATCCATCAGATGTTTTAAAAGTGACTTACCATCTTCTGGTAAAGTTTTTTGAAAGTAATCAATTTCTTCTTGTACTCTTTTATCAATCGTACCATTCACAGCTTCCAGGAGTCCTTTTTCTGTTGGTTGAAAGTCATCATCTATTTCAATGATCTCCTGTTTAGCTAGCTCTTCGGCAAAAAGTTCTAAAGGATCTGTAGTTTCTGCACCCTTTGTTTCTTCTTGCTCATTTATTACGTCTTCTTCTTTGAAGTCTACTTCTGGTTCTGGAAGCTCTTTAGCTAAAGGAGTCTCTATATCTACTTCTTTAGTGTCTTCTACTTCTTCCTCTTCTTTAAGTTCTGGTACTATAGGTTCTTCTACCTTTAAATTCCCTAGTACGGGATCAGCATCTCCTGTAGATAAACCGAAAGATTCATCAAAGCTTACTTCATCAATATCCCATATAGCATCTAAGGGTTTTTGATCTTCTGTTGGTTGTTCTTTTGTTTCGCTCATAATTTCTCTATTTACAAATATAATAAAATCTATTTTAGTTTCGTAATATTTCTTGTTATGCTAATGCTCTTTTATTTCGTTTCTTATAGCGGAATGTAAATATAGCTATTTATTTTTATTTTGTCCTCCTTGATAATTAATAAGCTCAAATACTCCTTTATCCATTTGATAGATATCTGGAAGAGCTGGAGATGGTGTTGATACATTTCCTGATTTATTGTAGTTTCTAGTTTTATGTGGTTTAACTATTCCTCCTTTATCTAATCCTTCAAATGTTTCAGTAGCTCTTGTTTCTCCACTTAGTTCTATTCCGCTTTCTAGTTCACTTGCTCTTGCATCTCCTCTTTCTTCTAGATAGTATTCTCCATGTGAGGGTGCTTGGGTATGTTGATATTTATTTTGAAAATTTTTAACTTTGGTTAGATAATTATCTGATACTAGCTTCGAATTTACTTTGTTACCTTTTGAGTCTACTCCTTTTATATAAAAATTAACAAAGTCTTCATTATATGCTTTTCCTTTACTATTATATGCTATAGTTGCTAGATCTACTAATTGTCGTTTACTTAAGTTCATATGTTTAAATTTCTTTTTAAGCCCTATGTAATCTTCAGTTAGATGTACTAATGCTGCTTCAGCTCCATATGTAAGTTCTTGTGAATCAGCTACATTTGTACCAAATAATTTATCTTTAGTTAGTCCTAGTGACCATTTACTAAATCCTGATAAATTTTTAATAGCCAAAGGGCCTACTGAAGGATTATTTACTTCATCCTCTACTACAGGTTCAAGCAAGTTTTTTCTAAATTTAGCATACGTATTACTATAAGTAGTTATTGGTTTTCCATCTTCATCGGTTCCAATTACTTCAGCAGGATCTTTACCTGTGTCTATCAGTGAATTATATGCTAGCATTTCAACTTCCCAATCACTTTTATGTTCTTTTGGGTCTGTCTTTGTAGTGAATGTATTTCCTAACCATTTTGCTGTTGGTTTTGCAACTGCATTAGTAAGCCAACTTTCACCTGATATTGCTGCTTGTCTTAATAGACTTACATCTTCATCTCCTTTATTACCAAAATTAGTTTCTTGTGCCGCTAGTCCTACTACTCTACTACTAAGCTGATTCATCACATTATTAGATAATCCGTATTCTTCTTTTAATAGTTTTCCTGCTATATGCGTTCCTTTGTTTATATCATTTACATACCATTTTTCTTTTGGATCATCTTTCCATCCTTCAAGGCCTTCTTTTTGAATATTTGCTGTATATTTTAGTGATCCTTCTGTAAGATTTGCAAATGTGTAGTCTTTAAATTCATTAGGAACTATTATTTGTCTTATGTCATCTTTACCGTACATAAACTTATTTACATACATGCTTCCATAATCATATGTTATTGTTTTTCCTTCTGGAGTATATCCTGTTGCAGTTGATGTATGGGCAGCTCTTAATTTTTCTTTTAGTTGATCTGGTTCAGTTGCATCTTCATCTGCTACTATTTCTCCATCAGAGTCTACTTTTGTAGGACCTTCTATATAAGGGTAATCGCCCTCTTGTGCATTTCCTTGTAAAATAAGAGACCCTATAGGAACTTGTCCTGTTTCCATTAAAGTTTCTAACTCACTTACACTATTTTTTGTCCAGTCCCAGAGTACTGTACCTGTTCCTTCTTTTACAAAAGATTTTGCGTATTCCCAAGAATCAAGTCCCATATTTTTTACCATATTTTGAGGATGCTTTTTTGCTTCTGCTCTTCTGGCTTGGTTATCAGCGTAAAGTGGATCATCTTCCTCATAATCAGCTAATTGCTCCATATTTGATGGTACTCCATATTTATTCCATGCATTAGACATTTTTGTATTTATTATGTGTCTTAGTGAAGGAGCACTATACCATCTACTTATATATTGATTACAATTAAGAGATCCTGCCGCACAACCTGGCATATCTATGCCAGCATAAAGTTCTTCTTGTTGTTCAAATCTATCACTACCTGGTTCATATATAAAGTTATGTGCATTTTTTAATATTTTATCATCTTCTGGAATTCCTGTGTAAAATTTAAATACTTCAGAATCATCAGGCATTGTATCATGACCTGTTCTGTCTTCACCTGCTTTATGTGAATGTGCATACTGAGTTCTGACATGTCCTGATGCATGATATGGTACTCTTCCATCTGCTGCTGCACCAAAAAATCGTTTTTGTTTTTCAGTAAGTAACTTACCTCTTATACTTCCATGAAGTAATATCTTTTTAGCTTTTTGTGCTGAAACTGATCCGCTGTTTTTATATTTAGGTTTTACAGTTTGCATTGGAAGATCTTCTCCTTCGTAGACTGGTATAAAGTCTGTTCCTTCCATTTTATTTACATTATCCAGATATTGTTCAGTTTCTGAAGCATGTAGATCTGTATCTTTAGAATGGATAAAATGTTTTCCTTCCCATTTTCCTCCAGCTATATTACTTCCTCCTTGTTGGGCAGAATATTTCGATCCTTCTGCAAAAGTAGGATGACCAGGTTTTTTATATGTATCTACAAAATGATAGTTCTTTCCATCAGGAGTTGTATTTTGATTATCTTTCCAGTATCCTCTATAATCATAGTATTGACTTGCATCATCTGGATCCATTGGGAGCTGAAGATTTTTAGATACCTGTCTATACCAAGCAAGAAATTGTCCTTCTTCAACTGCAGACAGATCAGTATTAAAATCTATTTGTTTTCCTTCTATAAATCTTATTTGAGGTCTTGGTCTCATTTTTTACTTTTTTCCTTTTTCCTTTGTGCTTTTACTTTTTCTTTTTCTATCTTTTCCTTACTTGCTATTTCTTTTTCTTTAACAGCAAGCTTTCTATTTTCTATAGTTGCTTTTTGAGCATTGACCTGTCTTTCAGTTTCAAGCCTTTGAACTTCAAGATCGTCTGGGACTTGATTATTATTAGCATCATTATCTTCCTTTTGTTGTAACTGCATTTCAGCAATTGTAAGTTTAGTTTGATTGGTACTGTCCACTTTATACTTTTCAAATTCTTGTTCATCTGCTTTTTGTGCAAGAAGTTCAGTCTGCATTTTTTGTTGGGCTTCGAGTTGTTCACGTTGCTGTTGCAGAGCTTGTTCTCTTTTTCTATCTTCAGCAGCCTCTAGAAGTCCTTTGATTTCTTCTGGAGAATTACTGGAAAGCATTCTAACAATATCTGAAAGATCTGCTTGTTGATTCTGCAATGCTGCGTGTGTCAACTGTTTTAAGATCTCCATTGTTTCCTGATCCCTTGCAGAATCTGATAAGAATATTCCATAACTTGCTTCTGTAAATCCTTCATCAAGTATGAGTGTGCTTATTGACATATCATCTAAAACAAATTGTATCTTTTTTGGTTCATCTGCATAAGCTGTTTTTGCTGTTTCTAAGAGACCTGTCAATACTTCTCGTTTTAAACTATTGTGTGCATGAAACCATTCTTCAGTTATATGACTTGATTGGACTACTGCCTGTCGTGCATTGGTAGCTAGTTCTGATGGACCAATTTGACCCTCTCTTTGTTTTGTAACTCCTGCTACTTCGCCTGCTTGGTTTTCAAGATATTCGAGCATTTGAACTTTTTGTGCAATTGTTTGTCCCATTGACAGATCTAAAGTTTGCCATTGGTTAAAAGAACTTTGTTGTCCACGCCTTCCTTCTTCCTGAGGATTGACCCATGCAACTCCCATAGCATCAAAATAGTATAACCATTTTTGCATATCCATTCCTGCATTACTTGGTATCTGATTGATATCTGCAAGGAATTTTTTTCCTTTATCAGAAGCGATATCAAGTTCAAGTCTGTACATCATTATATTATATAAGTACTGATAAGGTTTGATTCTGTCTACCATTGAAACTGTTTGGGCATTTAAGTTATTATAAGCTATTCCATAGAAGCCTAATTTACATGCCATTATATTATCTATATCTCTATGCTGGTTTGGTTTAGGTCTCATATTTACATATAGATCCGTACCTATTTTTGTACCTTCCCAGATTTCTGGTACCCATTGCCATTCCAGGGAAATATCTCCTTTCTTTTCATCTTTACGATATGTGTCATTTACTATAGTTTCCTGAATCTCTCCTTGGAGATCCATATATTGTAGAAAACCTATTTTTCTAAGAGACCTCCATTCTACATGTACAACTCGTATAAAACGGGAACTATCATTTTCAGTTGAAAAATCAAAGGTAATATAGTTATCAAATATATCTTGGTTCAATGCACCTTCCCATCCGAGGGGATCTGAATTAGGATCTGCAACATTGTCTTCATACATATTTCCTATTTCCTTGGCTGTTAAGTATTCTCCAAATGTGTCAATTACTGATCCAGGAGTCATTCGCATTTCATACTTAGCCCATTGTCCATCTTGTATATAGTCAATATCAGGGTCCTTATCGTATTGAAAATAAAGAGGATTAACTACATTCAATTTTGGATCGCCATTAACAATTCCTACCCAATAAACTTCTTCACCTGCAATAAGTGCATGACGCCATCCTTTATTGAATTTGTCTCTAACGGTTTCTTTTTTCATTAAGTAGTTGATCAAATGCTGTGCTGTTATTTCTTCATTTGAACGATACTCTCTTTTCATATACACCTCCAAATCTGGAGGAGTCATTTCTTGACTTATTTGTTTAGTCATTTCCTCTTGTTCTTCTGGAGGAAGACCTGCAATAGCTAATTCTTCTTTTTTAAGTTCTTGCTGAATTGCTATCTGAACTCTTTCAGCAACATATCTTTTAAGAAGTCTCATTTTTTCTTTTTCCCGTACTGATACAGCTTCGGGATTTACTGTAGCTACTCTAAAGTTAAAGGGTCTTTTTATTTCTTCGCCAAAAAGTACTCGTAGTTTAGGACTTGTTATATCATAGTTTCTTAATTCTGCTGGCATCTCTCCCATCTCTTGTCCATATGGTTTTAATACATATTCAAAATCATCAGGTGAGAGCTGGCCGTTAAAAAGATCATAATTCAATTTTTTACGTATCCTATCATCTGTTCCATTAAGACTTGTAAATCTATATCCGTCCAGAGCATCTATAACATTCTTTGCCCATTGCTGGCCTTTTCTATTTTTAGCAGCATCTGTCAATTTTTGTTGTGGAAAGTAATGGCTCATATTGTACTTATTTTTGCTGTTTTCTTATTTAAATTTGCTAGAAGAAAATCTATTACCATATTTTTAGGTACTTCTTTTTCTACTTCTTGTTCATATTCTTCTTCAACCATAAACATTAATTGCATGAATCCCATGACCCTGTCAAAGTTTCCTTGTCTTGAGTAGTTTATTAATTCTTCTACAAGAGCAATTGATGGAATCAGATCCATATTATAGATCAACTCTCCATCTGAATTTTTTCCTCTTTCTGTCCATAGCCAACGCAAGATATATTTTTCTCCCGCATCTTTTATTTTATCATTCATATGACAGCCTTTCATTCTCGCTACCGTGCTGTTCTTGATGATCTTTGAAATAACATTATCAGGTTGATCTGCTAAAAGGTAAAGTTTTCCTTTTCTTTTAAAATAAGAAAGTACTTCACCTCGATCATTTTCAAACATGATCTTTGCATCTCCGTAGTATTGCGAAAGCATTTCAAGGTTCTTATGATATATCTCTATATTCTCGGGCCTTCCTACATATTCAGCTACAATCTCATCATAACCAAAATCAAATTTATTAAAAGATTTATAAACAAAGGCAGCATTTAAAGACTTTCCTCCAGCCTTATCGAAAGCTACAGGGTCAAGCCCAATCTTATAAAGACCATGAGGAATAGTAGAAGGAGGATGTTGGTAAACAATTACACATCCTTGTTGAGGGTCATTTGGTTTGTGCGGGTATTTTGTAATGGGGTGGAGCTTGTTCTCCATATCCATTTCGAATTTAACAGGATGATCTGTATTATCACTTTTTACAAATGTTCCTGGGTCTCCTAATTTTTTATATTTATTATCTGACTTAAGTCTATTAAGTACTCGATAAAGCTCAACTACTGGAAAGACTGCACCTTCAGGTCTAAGGAATGCTTCTTTCGGTGTTTTTGGATGCTGGGTTATGAAAAGATTATAAGCTACAGGCTCTACTGCTTTCTTTTCTTCTCTTTCCAGATCTACATCTTTAGTTGCTTCTGCACGTAAATGATTCCCTGCTTTGTCTACAAAAGGAGGTCTATACCATTGTTCATCTACAAACCATCCACACTCTCCAACAGTATTCTCATCATATATATTTTCGTAAGTTCTTAGTCCGTAAAAAGAAGGATTATAAAACATTTCTTCGAAGTCAAAGTTAGTACCGTTCTTTGAGTTACCGCCTGTGCCATAGATGATCGGTATTCCTACCATTATATTACCATCTTTGAAAAGCGGATAGGATCTTTGATATGCCTGAAGTAATCCAGGCCAGTCTCCTGCTTCTTCAAAAAGCATGCGTTCTGCAGTTCGTCCTACTGATTTTTGCGGGCTGTCTTTAAAAGAAAGTGCTAAGATCTCAGATTTATAACCTTTTTGTACTTGGATCCCATCCCTATTCTTTTCTATATATCCGCTTTTTATGGTTTCCTGTCTGTCGGTCAAGAAGCCTTTAGCCCAATCTGTATTATCATTAATGAAGTTGATCATTGATTTGGCCATCTCCATCGTGTTTGACCAGAATGTTTTTTCAAAGGCTGCCAGTATAGATATAGAATATGGAAACCAATTGTATCTCCATACCATACCAAAGGCATTTTTATAGGAATAACCTTTACGCCGTGCTTTTACCACTATCATCCCTTCTCCGTTATTCTCTGCTTTGAGAAGTTCATGATACCAATAGTAATCCATATCCAAGAATCTTGGAAATGTTTCTACTTTTCGTTGTCGTTTTCCTTCCCCGACTGTAGCCAAAATCCTACCATAATTAAGATAAGCGTAATGCTCACCCGTAACAGTAACTCCTCCCACTGTATATCCATTTTTACATCTCTTTTCTTCTCGATCCCAAAATTCTATAAACTCTGTAGTACCTGGAGGAGCTAGAGTATAACACTTATGCTTAAGATAATGTTGAGCAGAAAGAGAGAAGTAGCTAGTATTAACAAACTTAAGATAATCATTGCCTGTATGACGTATTGGATTATCCTGTTCTTCAATATTTGTTAATTTATTTGCTACTATTATCTTTTCATTTCCCACTTAGCTTATTTTACTTAAGTAGTATATTGCATCCATATGTGCATCTGCAATTCTGTCTCTTATATCTTCATTCAAAAGCATTGCTGCTTCTTTACTATTTGTCATAAAAAAATTCTCAGTTAACACGGCAGGCATAGCTGTTTTCTTTAAAACGTAAAAGTCTGCTTCCTTATCAGGATCTTTATCTGTATGATCCTTACGCATTTTTTCTTCTGGAAATTCAGCTGCCATCATTCTATAAAATATAGTAGCTATTTGGTCTGATCGTGTTTCTCCTCTTGAAGTATAACAAGACCATCCATGAGCTTGATTCCAATTATTACCAAAAGCATTTGCGTGAACACTTAGATAAACCGCCCTTTTATCAACTTTATAAAAATCATTAGCACGTTTCACTCTTTCCTTTAAAGAAATATCTTCTTCTTCAGGAACAAGTACTATTGAATCTATACCTGCTGCATTGCATGCACTATCAATTCTTTGTACAACGGCCCTGTTAAATTCGCCTTCATACAGGACAGTGCCATCTTTAAATTTTGGAGATCTTTTTCCTGCTGTTTGGTATTGTCCGTCAATCATACCACCATGTCCAGGATCTAATAACCAAAGATACTTTGATTCATTTTTAGATTTATTTTCTATTTTAAGATCCATATCCATAACTATATATTTTCTTATAAAAGTTCTGTAATGCCATATAAGTCTATTTATAATTGTTAGCATTTTGTTTTCTTCTACTCTGGGTCTTCTCTATTTCCTTTAAGTCTTCGGCCTCTGAGTGTTGCAGATTGTGCAACTTCTTTCTCAACCTGTTCTTTAACTTTATTCAGTGATTCTATAATTGGTCCTATAGATTTAAGTGCAGATGTTACATCTGAGGGTTTATATATAGGCTTGTCATGTTTATCACGGTCATGCAAGTTAATAGTTTCTAAGTAATTTGTCAAGTTACTTATTGTTTTTAATGAAGCTTTAAGTAGCCTCATAGACGGCGTTTGTTGCAGTTCTATATATTTAGCTATAGCCGCTGCTATTTCTTTATCGGGTTTGTAGTTAGGATCTTTCATAAAATCCTTAGCTACAATATTCTGTGTCAGATTAGGATCAGCACTTTGTATATAAGGTGACTTATAATCTGTAGTAAAGTATACGTAACTTAATTCCCGTATAGCTTTTTCTTTATCTTTTTTCTTGTCTCGGTCCCAGATAGCTTTGAATTCTGGAACTAGCAGTGCTTTCGTATGAACAATTACTCTTCTTTTTTGTAAGTCAAACAGATCCATTTTCTTCTGTTTTTCCCCATTTACCTAATGGACATTCTTTATCCTTTACATATAATGCTGCAGGAAATGCACATCCGCACTTTCCACATTTATATCCTGCTAAATCATAATCATCATTTCTGCCTACTTCTCTTTT
>Ga0098058_1000521_pt1 | contig 12758 bp, 18 predicted proteins | sample 19_taG_FD_75061 | JGI IMG/M metagenome (GOLD analysis project Ga0098058, IMG submission 75061) | Marine viral communities from the Subarctic Pacific Ocean - 19_ETSP_OMZ_AT15317 metaG | ecosystem: Environmental > Aquatic > Marine > Oceanic | place: Pacific Ocean | collected 2015-01-19 | reverse complement strand
GATATGGGTCTGCAGAGCCTACTACACCCCAATTCTCGATCCTTACCATCGTCAGCCTCCTAGCTGTGCGTGTAGCCATCGGGCTCTATCCCGACAACCATGTTGAAAAAGTTGAACAGTATGCTTACGTCACACCACCCGTAGTACTTCTCCCTCCGGAATTGCAGGTACGACAGCTCTTGGTCTTGGCCGCCCCTGTCATACAACCTCTTGATGGCCTTTCGCTGGGCCTTCGTCGTTATTCTACGTCTTATCATCACTTAATCCTTTCCTGTCTCTCTTCGTTCTTCTCCAAGGCAGTAGCATCGGAATGCTCGTCTCGCTTCAGCTATCCCGTTCTCCAGCTTCTCCAAGGCAGTAGCATCGGAGTGCTCTTCCAAGTCTTCTTGGTACTGATCGATCAGCTCGCACTTCGTATCGAACGACAGATCAGCATCGTTCAACAGTATAACTGCTGCCTGAATCATGCTCTTATCCATCACTCACGTCCTTTCTTTACTTCAATCTCTCGACCAGACCCGGGACACCAGCGCCCTTGGCCAACTCGACGACCCTTATGATTGGCTATCTTGTGGCGTACGGGACTCAGGCATACTTCTCGCCGGCACACTGGGCACCGTACAATCATCATCACCCACGCTCCTGTTGCATACATGCCTTACACTGCTCGGAGGAGCACATCTCACTACATGCATAATTGCGTCCAGGCAGCATCTTCCACACGATGCAGTCCTTCCACTTGTACTTGTCAGCCTTAACCTCAGCCTTAGCACCAGCCAAATCCTTGACATCCATATCCATATCAATGTCAGAACCATCATACGAAGTGCCTTCGCAGTCACTCCAATCCTTACCATCCATATCCATGCTCATTCCTCCTTGTATTCCCCTACGTACACATCAACAAGCAGGACTCTCACCCTACCTCCTACAAAATTATCTTTAGCACTATATGGCCTCAGCATACAAAACCACTGCTACCACTGCACCAATACCCAAAAATAAGCATTCTAGATTACGCTGCCAGCACCCTCTTTAGCATTATAGTGCCATCACTCAGAACATCATTGTCTTGACACAACAAGCTCCGCACCACACTATGTAGCCCATGAGGTTCCCACCGAATGGCGTCAACGCGCTTCGCTCCTACGTTCGACTTCCCAGCACCGCCAGCCTTCCCATGCTGGCACACCTTCCCTCTCCGTGCATCGCTCAACGATGCATCCACATAAGCAATCTCATTAGCACACATTACACCATTCGCAAATGAAGCACTCAGCAACACATACAGGATACATGCTCGCACAACTAATACCTCAGTTATTCATACAGGATACGTATAACCCTGTCCTACGCATTTGCGCCCCTGCAGCGTGCATAGTGATACATCAGGCGCATTAACGCGCACAGGCGCGAGCGCAGGCGTACAGGCGCAGGCGTGCACGCACGCACGCGAGGGAGTGTTGATACCCTTTGAGTGCTTGAGGCTCTGGGTGCCCCCGTAAAGAGTCCGTATCGTGGACTAGACGACGACACTGGTCTTCAACCCGTTAAGGCGGAGACGTACTCCATTTCCAGTATCATACGATGACGCACTGCTAGCATAGCTCTCCTCATGAGACATACAGGTCTCTGAGCCGATACCCACTTCGGTTATGTGCTGCTATACAGTTTCAGTGCTGCCAATGCCGTCACCACACAGGTTACCGGTGACGGTTCGCAAGTAGGCTCACATGCCGCCGCCGCGCGTGTCGCGCGGGAGCAGCAGCGGTTTGACCGGGGTCACAGCGATTGGTCGCTATCCCGTGCCATAATAGTGCAAGCTTCGTCGTGAAACCGTTGTCCCACGCGAAGGAAGCCTTTACGGGCAGCATGCCTCGCTACCCGTAATATACGTCGCAGGGACGTAACGTCTCCAACGTAGTCGCTGAAGATCGTGAAGTCATTGGACTCCACGGCACGGTCAATCCGCCACCGTTTAGGATTACCCATCACTTAGTCCTCCTTTTGCCATTTAGGCCTCCTTCTTGGCGGGTTTGGATTCCCCGCCGGTGGGTTGGTTAGATCCTCTCGTTTTTCACACGCTTGAATGGCCCGCAGTTGAAGGAAGCTTCGACTTTCACAATCTCGGTGTCCTTCCGCCGGAACTGGCGGGAGTGCAACGCTACGATGCGTGATTCGTGCTGGCATCCACCGTACACGTCCATGCTCTCCCCGTCATCAAAGAAAAACCGCCATGTTGTTTCGCTCATTTCTTGTCTCCTCTCTTGCGGGGTGGGCGTCCCCCGCTATTGGTTCTTGTTAAAGAGAATGTGGCTCCCCGCTACGGACGGGGCGCACCACGCATTATGATACCAGTTCTTGCTACCCTGTTGGTCATGTTAAGGGCGACTGGGTTACCGTAAGACACCGAATCACTGTATTTTTCAGATAACCGGGCTCTGCTCCCGGACGGTGCACTGTCTACTGATACGGTGTTCATCAGTAGTGTCCCGTATGACTACCACTTTGCAGGTGGTAGCCGACTGCGGTGTAAAAGGGGAGGAGGCTGCCACCATACCTTGCGGTACAGGGCAGCCTCCGGCGATCAGAAGTGTAGCTCTCCTGCTTCATCGGGTGCCACACCGGCCTGAGCCTGTGCGACATGCTCAGCCAGCTCGGTGGTCGCTGGCACAGTCGGGCGAAGGATCAGCTTCACACGGTAGTTGGTCTTCCCGTTAGCCTCGTAGGTCTTGATCTTGCCGTCCTTGTCAGTGTCAGCCACCGGCCACACATCACCAGACACCGTGATCAGTGAGTCCGCGGGGGCCTGAGTGTTCAGGACCACCACATCTGCACCTTTGAACGCTGGCTTGCACAGCACGCTGGTCTTGTTGACGAATCGAACCTTGAGCTGGATGTTTGATACCTGCATGGCATCCTCCTTGTATGGGATGTGGTCAAGCCACAGAGCCCTGGTTTATGTGGTGCACCAGAATAGCACACCACAGTAATAAGCATTCTAGAGTGGAGAGCTATGTAGCTAATCCCCCTTCTAGTTGCTGAAAAAGCGGAGAGCCTCGTGGCCTCTCCATTACCGTTCCGCCGGTTGACGCGGACAGTAGCCGACTGTCTGGCTTGTGACTCAACACTGGCTAGGTGTTGCAGCTGTACAGGAGTGGTGGCCTGCTGCTTATGCTCCCGTTGCGCTAGGCATTACGGGCTACAGCTCACAGCAGGGCAGGAGCTTGAGTCAGCTCCACCACCACAGAAATAAGCATTCTTAATCTACGGCAGTCGAACTCAGATCCAAGCAACCCGCCATGCCCCGCGCTGCAGTGCTCTTACTTTATTATATATCCATGTCCTCTGTGTGCAGGAATGTTCCGTGCGGAAAAAAAAATAATATTGCGTGCGTGTGAGTGTTTGTGTATGAGTGTGTGGAAGCATGGGGCAACGGGAAGAGGTTGATGTGAACCAGTATGAAAGTGAGGGGTTAAGATGGGATATGCATTGAGTGGTACGGTGAAGCAGGTTGAGGAGTTGCAGACGTTTGCGAGTGGGTTTGCGAAGCGAGAGTTCGTTGTTACTGTGAAGGATGGTGAATACAGCAATGACATTAAGCTTGCTACGATGAAGGACAAGGTGAGGATGCTTGATGGAGTGTCTGCGGGTCAAGAGGTTCATGTGGACTTTGATCTACGCGGGAATGAGTACAACGGCAAGCACTATGTTGATCTGGTTGCGTGGAGGATGGATGTGCGTGGCGCAGCCCGGGCGCCTGCGTCTGGGCCTGTTGGAGAGCATCCTGAGTTTCCTGTTGAAGCCGATAACATGCCCTTCTAGGAGATCCTGATGTTCAAGGTACCCGAGCACTACCGTAGTGTTGAAGACGAGATGAGGATGAACAAGGGGTCTGATGGGAAGAAGACCGGTGATTTCCAGAATGGCGTTGTGCTTCGCAAGGGGCCTGCTGGTGATATGCTTGAGTGCATAGCTAGCAATGGTCTTGGGTGGGAGCATGTATCTGTCCGCTGTCGGCGCTTGAGCTTTGTCGGTAAGGCGTCTGAGCAGGTGTTGAGGGATGTGAAGCGCGTGCCTACGTGGGAAGAGATGTGCTTCGTGAAGGAGATGTTCTGGGGTGAAGAGGATGTGGTTATGCAGCTTCATCCCCCGAAGAGTGTGAGCATGAAGTGCCAAGCATGTAGTCTTCACCTGTGGCGTCCTGGGGCTGAAGCTATCCTTGGTGGGAGTAGGATCCCGATGCCTGTCAGTCTGATGATAGGGCCTGAGCGTGCTGGGTGGGCGCCGAAGGTGGGTGTGTTCACTCGGTTGCTTGGTTGGGTGATATCGCTGCTCAAGGGCGAGTAATGAATCGTCTGTATTTCATAGGGAGCAATGCCCTTGTAGCTGAGTTTGCTCACTACAAGGGTGTTGCAGTGGATCAGATCATCCACGTTCGTACAACCCTGAAGGTGAAGCAGATCGTTCCCGGGTCTGATGTGTATGTCTCGCATGATTCGATTACATCTGCAAAGCTGTATGTCTTCTGCAAGGAGCGTGGTAACGTGCGCCTCAAGAGTTGGACCGTTGTGCATGGGGAGATCTAAGGCTTGAATGAGTTTGGCAAGGAGTGGGAAGAGGATGTGAGCGAAGCGACCATGCACCTGTGGTGCTATCGCAATCACAACCAGTATGATGCAAACCTGCTCCCCAAGCACGAACACTTCATCAAGGCCATTAAAGCCATCTGGCCTGAGAAGTTCTCCAATGGTGAGGATGGTTATGTCTGGTCCGAGTGGGCAGAGCGTAGGGCTTGGTCTTGGTGCTACAATGAATTCCAGTGCTGGTGGGGGCCAGCCGCCTCAGCCAAGTCAACCGATGGCGCCGTCTTCTCCCTGACGGATTGGTTCGGTGCTCCTGACAAGACCTCCGTTACTCTGTGTTCCACCAGCCTCGAGGGGCTTCGCCAACGTATCTGGCGTGAGATCGTCCGGTATCACTCCATGGCCAAGATGCTTGACCCTTCTCTGTTCGGATCATTCAGGAAGCAACCTCCAATGCTCTCCTACGAGCCTGAGGATACTGACAGTGCGGCCAGCACTATCAATGCGATCTTTGGTATTGCTATGCCTGAGGGTACCGATGAGAACGCCATGCGTAATGCGTTCGGTAAGCATAACAGGTACAACATCCTGATCCTTGATGAGATGCAGATGATGCATCCTGCGGCCATGAATGCCTACGACAACGTGTCGGCCGGTGGTATAGAGAACAAGTTCCTTGGTATGGGGAACCCATGGTCAAGGCTGGATGGTCTTGGCAAGGCTTCTGAGCCTAGTGACGGTTGGAACTCCATCACTCCTGAGCTTGAGCAATGGAACACAAAGAAGGGCGTATGCCTGTACTTTGATGGGTTGAAGAGTCCTGGCATCGCTGAACCAGATAAGTATCACTTCCTGATGAGGCAGAAGGACATCGACAACATGATGGAAGATCCGGGGCCAGACTCTCCTCGGTTCTGGTCTCAACGCCGCGGCTGGTGCCCACCTGAAGGACTCACTGAAACGGTGATGTCTGAGAATCTCATTGAGAAGTTCAAGATGAAGCTCAAGGCCATCTGGCGCGATAGGCCTCGTATGTGTGCTGGGCTTGATCCAGCCTTCAGTTCTGGTGGTGATAAGGCAATCTACACCACTGCCAAGGTTGGTTTAGGTACCAATGGCATGATGGTAGTGGAATTGCAGTCTCCTGAGAGGATCAACCTGCAGCTCACGAAGGACGGTGAGCCACTGACGTACGTTCTGGCTGGTGCTGTGATTGAGAAGCTTATCCGTGACGGGTTAACGCCTGCCGATCTGACTCTGGACACAACAGGTGCTCAGATGGCACTGGCCGATATCATCGATGTTGAGTGGAAAAGCCGCATGAGAGGCAACCACAAGCTCAGTGCCGGCCGCTGTCGGCGCTTGAGCTTTGGCGGTAAGGCGTCTGATCTCCCCTTTTCAATGACTAATCCTGAGATATGCTCCAACATGTATGCCAATAAGGTGGCTGAATTGTGGATGCTGTTGCGTGAGTTCGGTATCAATGACCAGATCAGGGGCCTGAGTGATGATGCAGTCCTTGAGTTCTGTACTCGCCTTGTGCTGGGCGCCATCAAAGGCAAGAAACTCAGCATTGAGCCAAAGAGTGAGATGAAGAACCGCACCGGTGGCCGGTCTCCGGATACGGCTGACTCTGCCGTGTGTGTGATAGATCATGTTCGTTACACGATGGGTGTCCACCCAGGCAGTAAGAGCTCAGGATCTGTTGATACTGATACGCAACGAATGGCGAATGAGATGGACATCGATGCGATCGATGATGTTTATCCTGAAGAAGAAAGCCTTTCAGATCCGCTTGACTTTTGAAACAAGATGATGGTATCTGTCGATTCCAGCATAGGTAAACCCCAAACGAGGAGAGCAGTATGACCACTGACACGACAATCACAGGTTCGGATTCCAAGGTACCGCAAGAGCTCACTGAAGAGATTCCTGCACCTGAAGAGATTCCTGCTGTGCTGCCCGAAGGCACCGTGACGGAGGACAAGGACGAGGACGATGGCAGTGATTTCATTCACGATGTACTGTTGGGTCTTGCAAATCGTATCTCAACCCTTGAGGCTCAGGTAGCACGCCTCCGCAAAGTCGTCGGCGTCAAAGCCAAGGTTTAATCTAATTGCGGGATGGGGCAGTCTGGTAGCCCGTCTGACTCATAATCAGAATGTCGTGGGTTCAAATCCCACTCCCGCTACCAATCGAAATCAGCAACAGGAGAAGGAATCACATGGCAGCCAAAAAAGAATTCCCTCGGTGTCAGTACTGCGGCCGCAACTCAATGCTTGATGATCCGGAAGATGGATTCAAGGTGATTGTTACGGCAAACGGTGGCCATCGTACTTCGTGCCCATGTGGTGTTATGACGAAAATCTTCCCAACGAAACTCCACCTGCAGGCCTGCCTTCGCTCAAAGCCCGGGAAGATCGTTGACGTACCCAAGATCACAGTGAAGCATTCACTGACAAATCATGTAGATCCTAAGCTTATGTCACACGAGCCTGATGAGTTTTGATGCAGAAGCTTCGCAACAGGCTCTCTGATGTTCCTGACGGATGGCACTACGTTGTCGAAGCAACCGGAGAACGTGTTTACGGTTTCACTTTTAGACTCTTGGTGGAGAATGTCGAATTCCACATGAACATCAACGAGCTTGACGTTCCATACGATCTGTCTGATATCATAGAGGCTGATATCTGTCAGCGTGTGCCGGAGTGCTTGCTAAAGGGGAACTCATGACGACTATAGCCGCAGAGAGAACGAACAAAGATGAAGAGGTTCAGGTAGTAACCACTACCGGCAACCCAGCAAAGAAACGCATAGCAACAGCACAGGCCGCCCATAGCCTTGCCAAGAAGCTCAAGGACAACGACTCTTCCAATGCCCTGTCTCGTGCTCGACTGAGCAGCATCTATGACGGCAATCCTCCTCTCTCAAACGCAGAACTGCGTAGGCGTGGCCTTGCATGGACCAGCAACTTCGACTGGGGTGAGTTCAGATCCACCATCAATGAGAGTGCTACGTCCATCTGGAACATGTTCAACGCAATGGAGCATCTGGTCAAACTGTCGACAACCTTCACCAACCCGCAGGACCCGGGCGTTGACTACGGTGAGATCGTTGCTAACGAATTCTCTGAAATAGTGCGTGGGTGGAACAACTACAATTTCGTCACGATGATGAGTGCATTGAGCCTTATGAAGTACGGCATTGGTGTTTTGTCGTGGCCTGATGTCAACGATTGGCGACCGAAGCCGATCAAAGAGGGTTGCTTCTTGGTGCCGTCCAAGACCAAATCATCTCCTGGCAATCTGTTCACTGTCGTTATCATGGATGAAATGGATCCGCATTATATCTTCACCCTCATAGCAGACGAGGAGTCAGCGTCCAGTCTTGGATGGAATGTCGCGTATCTGAAGCAGAAGCTAGTCAAACAGTACATCGATGGCGTGGATGCTGCCGAAGATGATCAGCAAAACTCCTCATGGGAGTCATTGCAGAACCAGATAGCCACCAAGATCAGTGAAACGAATGAAGAGGATCTGGACCCTGTTCGCGTGATCCATTTCTATTCCTCGGAGTTTCCAGATACCGTTGGTGAGGAAAGTGGTGGCGTGACTCATCAGATCGTCATCGATGGCGATGATGAGATCAAAGAATTCATTTTCGAGAAAGAAGCTCGCTTTGATGATATGGCTCAGGCCATCCATGTGACTCTATATCACGTTGGTAACGGACTGATGAAGTCTGTCAGGGGGCTGGGCCGTGAGATCTATTACTCATCGCATGCTTCAAACAGGATGCTGAACAACATCCTCACTGGCATCACCATATCGTCAGGGATCATGCTGAAGCCTACCGGAGAAGTGAGTAGGGAAGCCACGAGGATCATGCGGCATGGCGTGGTCACTGTCCTCCCCCAGAACGCGGATATCGTTCAGCAACAGTTCCATCCCAACATCAAAGCCTCAGCCGAGGTACGTAACCTGATCAACTCGGTATCAGCCAACAACAGTTCTGGCTACAAGGCCAATCAGGAAAAACCGAATCCGGTGGAGCGTACTGCCAGGGAAGCTGAGCTTTCGTTCCAGAATGAAGCCACATTCAAGCAGGATCAGGCTGAATGGCTCTACTCTCAACGCACATCGCTTATGCAGGAGATGTTCAGACGCCTCATGGATCCTGATTATCCGAAGGATGCGCCCGGCTACAGTGATCACATAGCCCTGTTCGATGCGCTCAAGGAGCGTGGTGTGCCTGCTGCATTGCTGAAGGCTGATGCATGGCGATTGAAGGTTCCTCGTGCTGTTGGTCTTGGCAATCGAACCATTGCTCTCGGCATCTCAAACCAGTCGGTCAAGATGAAGGGATCTCTTGATGAGGACGGCCGGCGCCATGTCGATCGTATTTGGTGGGCTCTGCGCTATGGCTGGGATCAGGTGGACAAGTTCGTGCCTGTTCGTTCTCGTGACAACGTGATTACGGTCGGTCACACCATGGCCGAAGGTGAGAATATCGATATGCTTCAAGGGCATCCACGCCAAGTGGCCGTTGATGATCCTCACAAGATCCATGCTGACATGCATATCAAGTCTGCAGCCAATATCCTTCAGGGAACCATGGCAGGTAAGATGGATCCGGAGCAGGGACTCAATGGATTCCATACACACCTTCAGCATATTGCCACGCATATTGCTCAGATGTCTGCCGATGAGACTCGAGAACAACAGGTCAAGGAGTACTCCCAGACGCTCAGGAAGCTCGTGGCCGCTTCGAAGGAACTTGAGGCAATGGTCAAGAAGATCATTGCTCAGCGTGAGCAGGAGCAGGCTGAGGTACAGAAGCAACTCCAAGAGAACCAGCAGAAGAATGTCGATATCGAACTCGGTCGGTACGAGATCGATCAGAAGATGGCGCTTCGTGCTGCTGATACTGAGAGCATGAACGAGAATCGTATGGCCAAGACCATTGCTGGCATTCAGGCCAAGTACGAGGAAACTCATGCAAAGATCAGGATGATGGAAGAGGAAATGGCGGCAAACCGCAGAGCAAGGAGTGAGTCAGATGGCGATTCCGGTTAGAAGTAGCAAGTTCGATCTGCTTAGGTGGATTCAGTCCGAAGGTGGCCTGCAACAGTATATCGAGTGGCGTGACAACATGATCACCCGCATGATGATCGATGGCTTGGCCGCAATGAATTCTGCTACGAAGGTGCCAAAGTCTTCAGTAACCGATACCATCGACCCTCTTTCTGTGGCCGAAATAAATGGATTCAGAGCCGGTCGTGACACCATGATTGAGCTTATGCTGAATCTTGACGATTTCCATGTTGTGAGTGGAGGAGAGCAGGAAGTAACTGATCGTCTGAAGGCGTATCTCACCGAGAACGAAGGGTTCTCTGATGAGGATGCTGCGGCGGCATTAGCAGCGGAAGAAGGGGAAGTATAATGGCAACACCAACAGAAGTAACGCCGGGACCAAGTGGAGCACCGCAGGGAACAGGGACGTTTCCTACGAGCACTGACTCTGGTGATATCATGAATCTAGTGAACGATGTTGTTCCTGCTGAGGAGGCCGCTGCTGAGGAGACTCCTGCTGAGGAGGCACCGGCAGTCACTCCAACTGAGGAGCCTACACCTACGCCTGAGTCGTCAGACATTCCTGAAGATCTCCTCGGTGATGGTCCGGATGATACCCCTGCTGAGCCTGATGCCTCACTGGATGATGTTCCTGAACCAGATGGCTTGGATAAGGCGCCGGTAAAGACTCAGGATGCATTCAAGGCCATGCGGCTGCAAATCAAGGAGCTCAAGGCTCTGGTGGATGCAAAGCCGGAGACTCCTGCCGATGAGACAACTCAGGCACGAGTGGCTGAGCTTGAGGGGCAACTCGAGCAAGCGAACTTCGTGAAGTCTCCTCGCTTTGAGCGTGAATTCGTTCGCCCGATCAAGACCATCCAGAGCCAACTTATTGAGACTGGCAAGGAATACGGGCTTGAAGAGGCTACGATCCAGCGTGCTCTGCAGTTGAAAGGCAACGATCGATTGTCTTTGCTCAGTGAAGAGGTATCCAATCAGGGTGCCTTGTCTGAGATCCTACCCATGTTTAGCCAGTACCAGCAGGCATTGGCAAGGGCAAATCAAGCCGTAGCTGACTACAAAGAGCAGGGGGCTGCTTCAGAGAAACAGCATATTCAAGAGATGGCGACTCGTCGTGCTGCGGTATTGGCTGGCGCCGAGGAGGATCTATTCAAATCAGGATTCACGCTGATTCAGAAATCGTCTACGAATCCTAACTGGTTGCCTGGGTTGCGTGCTGCAGCCGATAACATCTTGAAGGGTGAGGTAAAACCTGAGGCGTTTGCCAAGGCCGCTCTTGCCGGTGTTGTGGCTCAGCATCAGATCGCTGCAAGCTCAAAGCAGATCGCTTCTCTGAGGTCGGAGCTTGAGTCTACAAGGACGCAACTAGGCAAGTATGTGAAGCTTCAGCCACGCGTCAAAGGAAGCGAAAAACGTACTCCTTCAGCGCCCGCTGTCGCGACAACGATCGAGGAGCTTGTTGCCCAAACTGGATGATCAATCTGAAAAAATTTCAGATTTTTTATTGACAATGCCTCGGGATTCCGTGAAATAATATTCCCTGTGGAGAGAGCACCGTTACCCACGCGGTCCTCTACGGGAAGGGAATCCCGAGGAAGTATGCTCCAGTCAACTTCCGCTGGAAGGTGATAGGCCAAACCTCAATTTGGCTGAATATCATGTTTCGACGGAGGATGACAAATGGCACCCGCAATCACAGAAACCCCCCTCGCTGAGCGTAATCAGATGTTCTTGGATGCAGAATCCAAGGTTGATAACGCAATCAAGATCAGACAGTCCCGTAAAGTATCCATGTGGCGTACGATGATCGGCCGCGCCACCTATACTCTTGGTGAAGGACTCGAAAAGAAAGCGTATCGCTTCTTCCCGGGCCTCAGCCAGCAACGTGGCCTGCATCTATGGCACCCAGTTCAGATCTCCCGCAAGGCTTCTGCCGGTGATGCTGGCTTTGATGCAACGAAATACAACCCGCATACCGTGAACTACGGATTCGATTCGTTCACCTACGGCGGGATGGGAATCGAGTACAAGACTCCACACATCAGTATCCGTGACCTCCGGTTCATGTGGCAGATCAAGGAACAGCTTGGCGCGATCTACTCGTACCTCGGAGACTTCACGAACGATATGTGGGAAAACTACAATCGTGAGCAGTACGCTGCAAAGTGTAACGCCGCTGGTAAGTGCTTTGTCATCTCTGATGGCCACGCCAACAACCAGACGTTCACGTACAACCCTGAAGCCGCGGACGATGACGGTGACAATGTTGCTGTAGTGGCTGGTAATGGCTCTGTTCCTGACATCGGTATCCTCGACTGGGATCCGCTGAAATGGTTCTCTCGCTACATGCAGATGCAGTGCCCAACGGCTGCGATCGGTAATCTCGATGGCCGTCCTTCTTACGGATGGATTGGCGATCTTGAAGACTTCGATACCATGATCCAGAAAGATCCTGAGTTGCGTGAAGACTGGCGCCATGCTCGTGCTGATGCTCTGATCGACAACTACGGCAAGACTACCACGTACAAGGGCTTCTCGCTCATGCACGATTTCTTCTCGCCGCGTTTCTCTATCAAGTCGAAGTCTGGTAACACGCTGACCCTGAAGCGCGTTGATCCGATGGTTGCTACCAGTGCCGACATTGCTGGCCAGCGTACTGATGTCAACGAAGACTACCTGAACGCTGAGTTCGGATCCTTCTACATCTTCTTGAAGGATGTGTTTACGGTTGAAGTTCCTCCGTCCGGTCCTGCCGCTCCTGGTGGCGGTACTCACTTCGGTGCTGCGCCTGGACTCAATGGTGAATGGCATTGGCTTAACATTCAGACGGATGAGAATCCTCTGAAGGAAAAGGGTTACTGGTTCATGCGTTCTGAGGCATTCGCCAAGCCCGGCGAATTCCGCGAAGAGCCTGTGATGGTGATCTACCGTCGCTTTGCTCACTCCGAGGCAAATGACACAGAGATCGGTGGCTCTGCTGCCGCTACTGAGCAGGATGTCACGGTTGACGCACTTGCTGCTGGCGTTGATAGCACCAACAACACCATCGAGCTCGTCCTCGCTGGTTACATCACTGCCG